>Ga0315288_10000852_pt1 | contig 38880 bp, 45 predicted proteins | sample YL17G11_20_MG_FD_203454 | JGI IMG/M metagenome (GOLD analysis project Ga0315288, IMG submission 203454) | Sediment microbial communities from Yellowstone Lake, YNP, Wyoming, USA - YL17G11_20 | ecosystem: Environmental > Aquatic > Freshwater > Lake > Sediment | place: USA: Wyoming | collected...
TTTGTATTAGTAGACGATGAAATAGCCGGCAGACCGGAACCAGAGGAAGAATTTACTTCCGATAAAATGAGCGACGAACAACTAAAAAAGGTCATGCCATCGTTAGATATTAAAGAGGATATGGACAACTCGTCCATACCCTTAGAAATTTAAAATGAAAGGAAATATACGACCAATTACTCACCATCAAGAAGACACTAGAATGAACTCTAAACCATCTACCAACCAGAGTAAGAAATGTAGACTTTGTAGTGAAAAAGCAATTAGGCTATTTGGTTTGTGTATGAAACATTCCTTAGAGTGGGCAGATAAAAGAGCTGACGAAAGTCATTTCCTAGAGTATGGTAACTTACCACCCAAGACTAAAGCAATAAAAACCCCACACGGGCTTACGCATGGTGTGGGTGTTGATAAGAAGATTATAGCACCCAAGACCCAAGAAGGAAAAGAAAGGAAACCGTTTAAGGCTTTAATTAGCAAGAAGATTCACCGTGCTTTCAGAAAGATAGTTGAAAACAAAATGATAGCCGAAGTGGAAACAAAAGAGCGTCTTGCCCTTGAACAACTATCGGAGCGACTTAAAAACGAAGGCGTGACCATGTGGGAAGGAAATAATTACATACTTAAAATTAAATAATATGACTAACTCCCCCCTAAAAGAGAACCATCCCACCAGAAAAGAATGTAAACATGATGTGGTAGAGGTCTGGACTCAATATTTTAGGAATAAACCAGCTCAAGCGATTGAGCGATGGGACAAGAGGTTTGAAAAGTTAATCATCAGTAAGTTGTTCTTAGCTTGGGAGGCAGGAAAGAAACAGCATAAAACACCAACTGAATATACGCTGGATACTGACAAACTCGGCAGACCTATTTTTGACATGGCAATTTCAGAACTCTCACGGGCAAGGGAAGAAGAACGGGAACGAGTGAGGAAGTGGGCTAAACGAGAAATGCCATCAAAAACATTGTTGGATATAGACAAAAGTTATTATCAAGGATATGAATCGGCTTTAGAGGATTTACTTACCAAACTCAAATGACTATGTGTCCAGACTGTAACCAAAGTACATCGGGTCATTGTTGGAAACATCCACTTATGACAATTCCTTATATCCCATATTCTCAGCCCTTGTTACATCAAACCTCCTGCGAACATTGTTTTTGTATTGAAGACCAGCGAGATAAGTTTGATAAACCTCATGTTAAATGCTGTATATGTGGCACAAGGAAACTCAAATAACTATGGGAAAGAAACAAACAATATGAAAGATTTAATTCCATTCTACATTTTAGGATTTTTAATTTGGGAATGTCCAACAGTAACATATCAGTCATAATTCCAACCATGACCGGTGGGCTTTCACACCTTGCCGGACTCATGCCAACTCTGGCGCCAGAGAATTTGGATGTAGTGATAGTTGACAACGGATCCCGGGATGGGACCACTAATTTCCTGTCCCAATATGAATGTACTCTTCGGATCAACAAAACCAATCTGGGTTTTTCCCGGGCGAATAACCAGGGGGCTAAACTGGCTCAGGGAGAATATCTGTTATTCCTGAATAATGACACCCAAGTTATCCACGGCTTTGCTGAAGAAATGCGCCGGACGTTCGAATTGGATCCGAGAATAGGAATTGTAGGGTGTTTAATCTATACCATGAACCTTCCCCGGAAGGTGCAGCACGCCGGTATCTGCTTCACCCAGGACTATGTTCCCTATGAGCTGGGTTTACCAATCCCCTCAGTGGCGCCGGGAATCCTGAACAATGATCCCCGGGTGTCTATGGTCCACGAAGTTCCGGCGGTCACGGCGGCTTGCATGATGGTGAAGAAATCTGTTTTCGAGGAGTTGGGAGGATTCGATGAAGCCTATATCAACGGCTGGGAAGACACCGATTTGGTCCTGAAGGCCCGCGAGCGGGGTTACAAAGTCTGGTATACTGGAAAAACATATATTACCCACAAACATTTTGGATCTATGGGCAGAATGAAATATGAAGGACAAAACAGAAACAGGTACGACGAAATTTGGGTCAACTCCGGACGAGCTAAAAAAATATTAGGAGAATTCAGACATGCTTGAAGCAATAAAACCAATTGGAGAAGGCAGGTATTTGGACCTGGGATGCGGGACCAATAAGCGGTCTAATGCCTATACTGGAATTGATATTGATAAATACGACGGAGTAGATATTGTAATGGACTTGCGATTCAATCCGATCCCCTACAAAGATGGGCAGGTGGACGGAGCCTTCTCATCCCACTTTCAGGAGCATTTAACTTTCGAAGAAAACATATACCTGTTCAACGAGGTATACCGCGTCCTGAAACCCGGGGCTTTGTTCGAGGTCATAGTTCCGCATGGTTTTTCATACGCCGGCATGGTGGACCTATCCCACAAGACATTCTGGACGGAGGATACATTCGGTTACTTCTCCCCGGAGAATAAATACTTCTATTCCTGGTTCTATGAAAGGGAAGGCCAGCGGGTGCCGGTTATCAACAAGTGGAATGTAGAAAAAAATGACAGTACCCCGCCCTGGGAATACACAAAGGAAGGGTGGTTGACATTGAAACTAAGAGAAATACATGCGTTTTTGAGGAAACTGCCATGATAGCAATTGTTATCCCTACCAGAAACCGGGCAAACAATTTGGATGTAGTCCTCCGGGCTTTGGCAGACCAGTCGGCAAGTTGGGATAACTACGAAGTAATTGTTAGTGACGATCATTCGAACGATGGGACTTACAATGTTTGGGATAGGTACGCTGCCCAACCTGGAACCCACTTCAAGTATGTCAACAACAATACCAAGCCGCATAGTTGGAACGCTTCGGTTCCCCGGAATTTGGGAGCTTTCATAGCGGATCCCCAGTGTACCGCTTTCTGGTTTGTGGACTCGGATATTGTTATGCCGCATCACGCTGTAGCTACTTATATGGAAGACCTGGAAAGGAAACCGGACCGGGTAATTATCGGCTCATATGATTTCTACAGAAAAGACAATGAGGTAATTGCTGTTCCGGATGTTCGCAATACCAAGTTCGAATCTGTTGGAGTTGATGAGCTTTTCAGTACCGTCCATGACGGCCTTGCATGTTTCGGTGGCAACATAGTTATACCGCGTCACATATTCTGGGATGTAAAAGGATTTTCAGTTGATACCCATATTGGTCTGGAAGACGGAGATATGGGACTGAAGTTGTGGAAAAGGCAAACAAACTTCAGTTACGACAACCGGGTCCGGGGGAAACATCTCTGGCACGAAACACCACCCGACCGCTTCCCGCCGGACATGAAGGACCATATTGATAAACTAAATATGAAACACTTCGGAACCAAGGATCCGGACTATGGCATTATCGAGGCCAGCCGGGAAACATATGCCAGTTGGGGAATCACCGGCTGGAATCCGCCTCCGGAATGGGTTAAAATGGGCTTTGGTATGGAGGTAAATAAGGTATGAAGATTCTGATTACCGGGGGAGCAGGGTTTCTGGGCAGTAATATCGTATTGAAAGCATTGGAAAGGGGTCATACGCCGGTGGTCATGGACAACTTTGTCAGGAAGGGGTCCGATAATAATGCCAAGATTTTATCTGAAAAGCATGGAGTCCAGATAGTTCACGGAGAAACCAGGATAGAGGATGACTGGAAACAGTTCAAGGACATTGACGCCATTGTTCACCTGGCCGGCCAACCCGGAATCCCTAAGTCGATGGAGAACCCCCGCCTGGACTTTTCGGTTAATGCCGGAGGGACACTGAACGCTTTAGAACATGCAAGGTCTTTGGGAAATATCCCGGTGGTCTATGCTTCAACAAACAAAATTTATTCGGATGCCATAAACGGAATTCCCCTGGTAGAAACGGAAACCCGGTACGACTTGTCTAATCTTTCAGGGTTGGGATATTCCCAGAAGGGAATATCTGAAGACTTCCCAATGGATTCTTCCGGAGAACATCCCCACTCACCCTATGGGGTTTCCAAGGCAACTGGTGACTTACTTTGCCAGGAGTGGTATCACGCTTTCGGAGTTCCTACAGTAGTTTTCCGGATGAGTTGTATCTATGGCCTATTCCAAAACGGAGTATCCGAACAGGGATGGACCGACTTCTTCATCCGGCAGCGGATTCTGGGAGACAATAAATTGATTTTCTATGGCAACGGTAAACAGGTCAGGGATTGTCTGTTTGGGGACGATGCCGCAGATGCCTATATTACCGCCCTGGAAAAGATAAATATTGCCAAGGGTAAGGTGTTCAACCTGGGTGGAGGGAAATTTAACACGTCACTGATAGAGTGGGTAAACATTATGAATGAGTACGATGAAGAGAAGGGTAAGATGGAAATATCCTACGCTGACTGGCGGCTGGCGGACCACCGGCTATATATATCAGATACGACTAAGATTGAGAAAATTCTTGGTTGGAAAGCTACTACGGATATCAGAAGTGGAATTGAACGGATAGTTCAAGCGTACAAAAATAATTTCTATGAGACTTGATTTGGGAGGCGGTCTGGCTCCTACCCCAGGCCATGTCAATATTGACATTGTTGGATCAGCCGATATCCATTGGAACCTTAACAAGGGACTACCGCGACAAAAGATATTCCAGATGATGAAAGAGGGAGAAGTGGTCGAAGGAATCCGGGCGCTGCACGTCATAGAACACTTGGACTCAATCATTCCCCTAATGAATCATTGTTATGAAATTATGGCCCCCGGATCTGTCCTGGAAATATCCACGCCATACGCCGGAACCAACCAGTACTGGCAAGATCCCACCCACAAGCGGGGTTATGTGGAAGAGTCGTTCTTATACTTTTCCAAGGACTCACCCTACAGAAAAGAGCAGGACGAGTATGGTATTTACGCCCGATTCGAAATAGTTTCCTGTTCACGGGGGACCGGGCCGGATTACTGGCAGTTATTTGTTAATCTGAAAAGATGAGCGCAATAGTACAACATATTCTACGGCCCCCAGACGGGGAAGTTTACATCTTACACTTCAAAGACAATGCAGACAAACAAGGGATAAGAATTCATAACAACGGCCAGGAAATGAAAATTACGGATATTATAATGGCCAAGGTCCGAGGCAAGAATAACTACATAATGGTAGAAATTATCAAAGGAAAAGACGATCAGTTAATAGTTCCCAAGGCGGGGCAGAAGTTACCAGCTTTCAAACCAAAATGAAAACACTGATTGTCTATAGTGAAGTATCTGGTTTCGCCATTCAGATTAAGAATCATATATTTAGTGCCTTAAAGGAATTATCAGTCGAGACAAAGGAGTGCTACATAGAACAGGTAAGTCAGGCGTCTGAGGCTTTTCAGCCAACCATGCACCTATTCCTTCACCACGGGCGGAAACTTTATGAACACCTGGACCAGATCAAACAACTCAAAGGCCATAAGATGCTCTGGACGATGGAGGATCCATACGAATCAGATGTTACTTTTGACATGCTGCCACACTTCTACTACATATTTACTTCGGATGAAAACACTTCATTCGCTCTGAAAAAGGCGGAACCGGACCATAAAATATTCTTTGTCCCCCATGCCTGTAACCCAAAGGTTCATAAACCTATGGACATAACCTACGAATACCGGTCGGATATTTGTTTCATTGGCAATGCTTTTCCTTCCAGGTTAAAGTGGTTCCAGGAGCATGCTAAAGAATATAAAAATAAGAAGGTAACAATTATTGGAGTGGGATATCGCGGCCTGGACGGTTATCAACACCAAAGGATTATCCACGACCATGTTCACGATCCGGATGCCCAGAGGTATATTAACGGGGCTACACTGGTTCTTAATCTTCACCGGCAGAATGAAGATTTGGACATGGCCAATAAGCGGAATATTGTGGCCAGCAGTTTTAATAATAGGTACTATGAAACATGGGCATGCGGCCGGCCCCAGTTAGTTATTGGAAGAGGAAACCAATTTTATTGGAAAGAGAAGTATCGGACAGCTCACAAGTTTCATTCATACAAACAGAGGTTAGTTGACTATTACATCCCCCTGCTCAACCTATGAAAGTTTCAGTTGTCACTTGTGCCTGGAACCGGGCGATTCAAACCGGGTATGGCCTCAGGTCGATAATGGTTCAAGATGAACCGCCGGATGAAATTATCCTGGTTGATGATGGGTCAGTTGATGATATCGGACATGTGGCAGTGGAACTTGACGGGCTGGCAAAGGAAAAAGGAATTACTTTCGACTATATTTATCTTAATCACCCCGAAGCGAGGATCTCTTCGTTTCCCCGGAATGTTGGATTGAGAAACGCCAAGCATGAAGTAGTTATCTTTACCGAGCCGGAATGTCTTCATGTCGGAAATACCATTAAGCAGATTAAAGATGCGATTGCTAGCAAACCCGAAGAGGTTCCGCTAGCAACCCAGATATGGACGGTGGGACCGGCAATCTGGAAAGAGACAGCAAGAGACAGGGATGATCTTCTGATTCATCCGGCGGCGCTTCTCAATCATCCATATGCCCAACTCACCGACGATCACAATATGCAGAATACCAAAGCGCCGGATTCGGATTGGGGAATTACCGGATCCATCAACTGCTACGCTGGATGTTTATTCGGAGCCTACAAAAAAGATCTGATGCTGCTTCAGGGATTTGATGAGGAATTCGTCGGTCATGGATTCGATGATTTTGATTTGTTCGAAAGGTTCAAACTGATTGGACGGCCAATAGTCCCGCACAATGAAATTGTAGTGATTCACCAATGGCATGAGAAAAACTATCCCTACAACATATATGATTGCGCTAAGATAAACGGTGAACGGTCGGCTGAACGGGTTAAGCAGGGAGAATACCGGGCCAATATAAACAACCCAAACTGGGGGATAAAATGAAAACCACACTACTACTTACCACCTACAACCGCGGAGCCTTGTTGGGAAATTCCCTGGAAAGATTGACCCGGCTGACTCTTCCGGATGAAGTCCTGGTAGTAGATGATGGTTCGGAAGATGCCACTGAAGTAGTGGTCAAGAGTTTCGAGGGCCGGCTGCCTATCCGGTATATTTACAATCACAATCCCAGCTGGACTATCTGTTCTATGGCCCGGAATATTGGGGTTAAGAATTGTATCGGAGACATTATTATTACCGCTGAACCTGAATTACTTTTTGTCACCGACCTGATCCCACAATTTCTACAGGACCACAAAGAAAATCCGGACCAGATAATTTCTGCCGGGACAATTTACCACATGCAACCACGCGCCGACTTCCATCCTGGATGGACCACTGATCCGGTAACGGCCCTGAAGGATTGTACTGTGGAGGATTACCAGATTGAACCACGCCCTTATAAAATGTCGGGTTTGGTAAAGACGGTTAATATGCAAGCGACTTTCGCTGCTTTATATCTGAAGAAGTGGATTGAGATGGTCGGCGGATGGGACGAAGAGTTCCCCGGCGCATGGGGATTTGATGATATTGACCTATGCACCAGACTTCGGATTAAAGGTATTAATCAATTCATAGACGCCAAAGTAGAAGCGATTCATCAATTCCACCCACACCTACCGCCACATGTTCAGGGTCCGCAGATGTTTGCCAATGAGAAACACATGATTGATAAAAAGTTGAACGACCAGAGTCCGGATAATCCGATGTTAATTGCTAACCAGGGAAGGGAGTGGGGTAAAATAACTCCCAGATGATATGAATTACAAAGAGATTCAGCAGGAGGAAGCAGCAACTTGGTTAATAGAGGACGAAAAACTTCGAAGGGAAAAGGCTATGCGGGAAAGTATTCGGTATCCACTACTGAAGAAACAAATGGGCTTAGACTATCTGGACACTTCAGAAATGGAGGTCTGGGATATCGGCGCCGGACCATTGGGGGGAGTTAGTTCGGTCTTGAACTGTAAGATAGCTTACAGATTTGACCCCCTTACCCCAGACTACAAAAAGTATTTTCCTTGTATTGGATACCGCGACGATCCGGCAGAAAAATTAGGAGACAGGTTGGCCACTCCGGATTTGGTTATAGTCACCAATGCTCTTGACCATTTCGAATACCCGGAGAAATTTCTTCAGGATTTGGTGGACTACATGAAACCTAGTGGATACTTCGCCCACCTGCATGCAATAGACAATGCCATATCTCACCCGCATCCGGCCCATGTCCACAACGTCAATCCGGAACTATTTCGCCGTTATCTGGAACCAGTATTTGAAACTTGTTGGTATACCGACTTCCAGCATGACGGTTTAGTCTACGGATGGAAGAGGCAACCGGCGTTCAGTGGGTTATACAGAAAGGTGACTGGTTATGGAAAAAGATAGAAAATATAGTTGGTTGATAAGATATCCCGCAAGATTCTTCCAAGATCAAGAACATGTCGAATCTACCAGACAACACTGGCAAGGTATTGTGGGATTTGCAATAACCACGATATTTGACCCAGCAGAACAATCGTACAATTTTGTTATTGATGACACCAAACCAGTCAAAAATGAAACACGCATCAATTTGCCTCCTAGCGTATAAGCGCCAGGAAATGCTGAAGGAATGTATTGAAAGCCTGAAGGCCAATACAGACTACCCTCATACCATCATCGTCAACCTGGACGGTGGTGATTTATATAATTATCGGTATCTAATTCAACTTCTGGAAGCCAAGCGGATCAGTTCCCTGATTCTGAATGGCGGACAGAATCGGGGAGTCGGCCGGTCACTTGCCAACTGCATAGGACTTTGTGAGGGAGATTACATATTCAAGGCTGACACTGATTTGGTTTTCAAACCGGGTTGGTTATCCCAAGCAATAATTGTCCTGGAAAAGAATCCGGATGTCGGAGCCGTTTCGCTTTTCAACTACCGGGACATTGATCCGAATGACACCCGGTTCAATATCCTCGAGGAAAGAAGTGACTGTCGGATAGTCGATGACTTTGTTTCTTCGGTGTATGGTTTCCGGAAAGAGGATCTGGCGGTTGGCGGCTGGCAAGAGGACGACGGGTTCCACACAAAACTGAAAGAGAAATATGGAAAACTTGCATTGACGAAAAAAAATACATGTCTTAACCAGGGATTCGGGGTTGATAAGTCGGTTTATGTCTCCGGAACGATGGATCATCCCTACAAAACCCCCACTTTTGACACTCCATTGGTGTTTTAGGACCATTTTTCGAAGCTAAGAACCCACCAGGGGCGCCAGGACGGCTGTTTTTGAAATGACCAGTGTACTCTACCGTCTATCCGGACCAAAAGTATAAAGTCTGGGGTCAAATTGGTAAACATTTTCCCCATTGTGCTTTCCGGCGACTATCCAACCCCCAATTGTGGGGTTAAGTCCCAGCCGGTGTTCGAAGTGTCCGGCATCTTTGAAACAGGGGACTTGGATAAAATCAATTCCCCGGTATCTCATGTAGTAGGAAGTGTGGAAATGCCCGTAAAGTAAAATGTTTGGCAGATCATCCGGCGCCCGATTGTTGATGTCTCTTTGCGCGCGGTAGCTCAAAGCATAGGCCACATTGCCAAGTGGATGAACCAACTCCATTGTGATATCCCCGCCCAGCCGCGCTTTGCCAGCATATTGTCCAATGTACTTAATGTCTTTTCTGGCCCGGGCGACCTGCACCATCGGATCCACACCACCGTGTTCGTATTGTTTCAGGTCGTGGTTCCCGCCAATACCTACAGTTATAATTCCATCACGCTGCGGATAATTCTGAATCGTATAATCTATCTGGTCTTCTTGTCCATAGTGATTAACTTCAAATTCCTGTCCCCGGTATACTCCGACTCCATCCGTCCAGTCTCCGATGTGAAAGACAACTTTGACTCCCTCCTGTTGAAACTTGTCATACATTCTTTCCAATGTAGGTGTTCTTTCGTGCTTGCTACCCAGGTGAGTATCAGAAACTAAACCGAAATGCAGTAACCCCCGGTTAAATAGTCGAGAAGCGTCAAAGGAATCATGTTCATGCGCTGTTTTAGATCGGACATATCCCTGATCGGTTTTGGCGAATGCATATCCGCTGTCCTGAAGAAAATCCAGAACTTCTATGACCTCATGCTCACTGATATCCCGACTCTCAGCCATTTCCCGAGGAGAAAAGATCCCCTTCTTTTTTAATATCTCTTCAGATAGGGGTAACTTTTCTTTTGGCATAATACCAAGTTAGAATCCTGTCAGACCTTTAAGTCCAAATACTCCCTCGTTTTTAACGACGCCCTCTTTGGCTACCTCATGCAACCACTTATCTACAAACCGTAGAACTAAAGTTGCTCCAATGGCCCACTCATAAGGCAAGGAGGCGAAATAAGTTATCGCAAAAGGAATTAAAGCTAAAACTAAAAGTCTTAACGGTTCTTTCACTGCTTCAAACAATGCACTTTTCACACTACCCCACCCCCCTTCTTCCAGACCCCGAACTTTTTCCACGCCAGACTGAACAACTGCTGCCAGGTGTAGTCTGTCACTGATAATTTCTTGAGTTCCTCAATCTGCTTTTTGGCAGTCTCGATCTCGGTCTGCCATTTTAGGTCCGTTTCAGTTATCGCCTTGGCGACTGCCTGGTTTACAAGCTCTTCGCACGTCGGTGGAGGCGTCAAATCGTACTCTACCCCAAAATGTTTACACACACCCCGCACAATCCCTTCTACGACCTTTTCCCGGTGGTAGGTGAATAGATTATGGTCGTCGGGTACACGCCACCCCACACCGCACTCTATGATCGTACACGGAGTTGCGGGAGTCAGATATTTCCAGAGATAGTAATACCGGGTATTGGGGTTGGATCTCTCCGGGTGATATTCGATTCCAGTTGTCTTGAAGTATTCCGAAGCTAAAGTTTTGGCTATAGCTTGGGATTTTACAGTAGCCGCATCAGTCGAGGGTTCCGGGTAGTCGGTGAATCCGCCGGGTTTGTTATAAACATCGGCATCATAATGAATTGCTAAAAACATATCCCAATCTACCTTAGTCACTTTGGGATCATCATTAGCATTAGCATCAGTCTGTAAAACTTCGAAACCTCTTTCACGCAAGGCTCCGGAGACTTGACTTGCAACGTCTATGTTGAACTCAACTTCCCCGGGAGCGCCAGTAGAACCATGAAGAGCGACAATACTATTGTACTTTACATTTTGGTGGCCGGCTGCAATACAGACTTTTGCCATACTATATTCCCAAATGCCTGGCTAACCGAGAATCTATTACGTCAAGTTGTTTTTCAATCGAATTCAATTTAATATTGTTTTCTTTGACTTGAATTAAAATAATTTCGTCATTTTTAATATCATTTTTTAATTCACCGATGGTCGTTTCCGCGGCCTTTACCCTGTTCACTACGGAATCAAGGTCTTTAGCCAAAGGAACAAGTTTACCAGCAAGCCACACATTAAGAAGAATAACGATAATACCAACAATCTGCAAAGACCAGGCGATAGGTCTACTCCTAAATTCTTGCACAAATATGTCTTTACTATCTCGCATATCATTACGCCTTCTTCAAATATAACAGATATCGGCGGGCAATGGAAGCGATGGACCTTCCCTTATTATCCGGATTAACCGGGCGTCGAGCTGCCACGAACATTCCTTTCTTGGCTAAATCGGCTACCCCGGTTTTCTTGAAGAAGGCTGCCAAAATTTTAGCTGATATAGTTGGATCCAATGCCAATTGCGGATTTTTGTAGAGTTTATCTCCCATCCCAATCATTTTTCCGATTTCCTTGTAGTTGTAGTCATGGGTCAATTGAATGAACCCACGGCCAAAGTAGTTTTCCCCACCAGAATAACCAAGTCTTTTGGCTTGCTGTCGGCCGGAGTACTCTTCAATCGGCTCAAAAGTTCCGGCGGTTTCATGTTCTATAGTTGCCAGCGCATAAGCCAGTACTTCCGGACTATAAATGCCCTGGTCCTTTAGAGCTTGAGCAATTATCGGGATATTCTTAGTTGCCGCTGTCCTGGACCGTGCCGGTGCTGCTGCTGCTGCTTTAATAGAACTTTTACGAGTGGAGTCCTCGACTTGAAACTTTGGTTTAAGTTTATCTAATGAAGTAGATTCGGCCGCATAAGCAGTCGGGACAAACTTATCCAGCAGACTAGTCTTTTTGGGAGATGGTGCGGGAATAGGTTCTTCATTGGTATTGTCAAATAGGCTGGGTTTGATTATTCCCTTTTCGTACCAGTCCATAATCTTCTTTGTCCTCTCCTGGGGGTCTTTAATTTTATTCAACTCCTCCTTGATCCGAGAAATTTTGGTAGGTTTGTCATTTATATTCCTAATCTCCTTTTCATAGTCACTAGTTTTTAACTCAACATCCCGCAAGTAACTTTTGAAAGAACTTAGCTGGGAGGGATTTTTGCTCAACGCTTCCAGCATTTTAGTTTTCTCTTCCGGAGTAGCAATTTTGAACTGCTGGTACAGTACTTCTGACTTCGACTTCCCGAAGTTCTCATAGTACTGTTTGGCTTTGGGACTGGATGATGGTCCAAATAAGACCGTCTTAAAGACCTCCCAGGGGTTCTTTGTGTCTACCTTATAAGCTGGTTCACCGGCCTTAGTTGTTACCCGGCCCTCCTTTAATAGGGTTTGAACTCCTGCTGTAGTTTTACGGATTTGTTCTCCCCCGAAAGGTGGTAGTAATTTATGCAGTGGGTCCTGAACCGCCTTGGCAACCAATACTCCACTCCCGTACCTTGTGGGATCCTCCCGGCCAAAGAACTCGCGCCGCCCCGGAAGGCTTCCCCGCATCCCGGCAATATCAAACTTTGTTTTGTTCTCTGGCCACATGCCGGCAATTGTTTGACCTCCGGGAACATTAGACAATACTTCCCCCGCTATTCTTCCGCCAGCCCGGGCCAAACCTGTTTTCTTATCGAGTTCCTCATCATAAGTTTTGGCTGCATCTATTACTGCTTGAATAGGATCAAAGATAACTCCGGAACCACGGACGGCCTCTGCTCCCCGGTTCATCAGCCAGCCGACCGTAAACAACTTGATTAATTTATCAAACTGCTTTTCCCCCAACTGTTCACCCATTACCCACCATAAGTTTGTTACCTCGAGTTGAAACGGCGCTATCATCTGGAAAACTTTAGCTCTTTGAGCCAGTGGGACTTCTCCAATTCCCCGACCGGCTACTAACTTCCGAGTAGCGTCGTCGGCATATTTCACAGCATTTTCAACTCCCTCTTTTATTCCTTTGATATATTCCATGTTCCAGATATATTTTGTCCCGACCTCATCTCCGACCTGGGTCATCCAAATACCAAACCTTTTTACATTGTTCAGAATTCCCCGGTCAAATTTAGCCAGTGGTTTAGAAAACCGCTCTAATAGAAAGTCAGATTTTTTCATAGCCTCATCTCCGGCAAGAACCCCCTTGACTGTTCTGGCCAGTCCTTCTCCGGCATTAACAAACCCGGCATCCGCAACTCCCTGGGGAATATTAAACAATTGGGCTAAAGAAACAGAAGCGTTATGTAATATGACATTGGCCTTGGTCCGATTGTTAAACCAGTTCAAGACGTTCATTAACTTGTGACCGTCGAACCCTGGAATAATCCCGGCAGCCAGTTTGTCCAGCGGATTTTCCTTCCCGGCCAGGTGGTCGGCATACTCGTTCAGAAATTCAATAAAACCATTCACCCTGCTGGGATTGGCTGTATCAGCAGCCGTTTCCTGCATTAGTTCATTGGCAAGATTTCTGAATTTAGCAATGTGGGGATCTATGTTCTGGGCATAAGAGTGCGCCCGGATATAGTCCAGATACCCGCCCACTGCGTCGTATTCTGTTTGCATCCCTAATCTTTCTTGGGCAAAAGACAACCACTTCGACTTCGGCCGGGTAAACCGACTTAGAGGAATATCTGATGTATTCTGAAGAATGTTTTTCAGACCAGACAGGCTTCCGGCATCGGCTAATTCCTGAAAGTGGCGGTAGTAATCCTTTCGGTATTTAATAAGTTTTGTCTCGTCAAATGGGTAAATTTGTTTCCGGATGACATTAAGTTCGTCAATCAAAGTATTGTATTTACTCCGGAACCACTGGTCTGCCACCATAATATTCTGCGCCTTCTTGGCCCCGAACTGTTTGATTAAATCTTCTTGGCTAGATAATCCCTCCCCAAACTTTTGAACAGCAGCACTTTCCTTGGAATGAAGTTTAATCCCCAAACCGGTTTCTATTTCATTGTGCAACTCATCTCCCATTTTTTCCAGGTTCTTCACAAATTGACCCTTGGACTCATCAAATGGGTCAAGTAAAAGTTTTTTTACTTCAGGGAACCTTTTTCCATATACATCTTTGAAATTGCGGTAAACATCTTTCCACTTCGACTTCCAGGATGGTAAATCTACTAATTCATCAATCTTGTGTGCGGCCGAAGAAACTCCCTTCTTAATACTTTTGGCAATATCCGATACCGCCTGTCCAGTTGACTTTACCCCCTCTTGTTCTAACAATTCCCGTTGCCACTCCTTATATTTTTTCATTGCAAACATTTCCTGGTCCATCAATTTCTTTTTCTCGATCTTTTCCAGAGTTTCCGGAGTCGCTTCTGCTAATACAGCAGTCGCAGTTTTACCTTTCGGTATCTTAATCAGTTCCTTATCCAGGGTATCCTCAGTCTCCCGCATAATCTGGTAGAACTCCGGATCAAGTTTCTTATACATCGGACGCAATTGTTCTGCTTTTACCTTGAATGATTTAATTGCCTTTATCCTTTTAGCCTCATTTTTCAAAGATATTTTTGTTGATACTTTTGTCGGTCTGGTTGAACTAATAATATTCAGATCCTTTGTCAATTCGGACATAAACTCATTCTCACTCTTACCCAGAGATGCTGCTAATTCATCTGAAGACTGACCAAATACCTTCCGGGGAATATGTTCCCGGAATAGTTCGCCGGTTTTAACCGACTTCTTTTCCCCACTGATTCGAAGAAAGTTCCTCATTTTATTAACAACTGGCTGGTAAACACCATATTTTGAAGATGTTTCAACCGCGGCCTCTGCTATTTCTCTACCTTGAGTCTTAGCAACTTCGTCCGCTAGTTCTTCATAGGCCGGAAGTTTAACTGACCAATCAGAATGTATAGCCCTGGCTGCTGCCTCATCCCCGGAAGCTATGGCTTCTTGAACAGCGTTTTTGCCTTCCCGCACCAAATCATCAATCGAACTCACTAAAGTTTTCTCAGCCCCTTCTCTGGCAACTTTTTCTGTACCCTCACGAATTACCTTCTCTCCGGCTTCTTTTGCCACCTTTTCCACCGCTTCCCTTCCGACCGCTTTCATTCCACCCGAAAACAATAGTCCACCAGGAAGAAAATCTGTAATATCTAATCCCGCCTGAACAGCTGGATTGGAGATAGTTTTTGACAAATAATCGAGACTTAATTCCGGCTTTGTTTTTGCCAATTCTTTCGCTCCCCCAAAAAGTTCTTTCCTTCCTTTTGGCATAGATAATTTTTCAAAAGTTTGTCCATAATGTCTGGCCTGTTCTCCTACCATAGAAGACGTAAATTCAGTTATCGCACCCGATTTATTAGACAAATCCCGAAGCAGTTTGGGTATTGGTTTTTTCATTCCCGGGCCGGTTCCTCTGACTGAAGCATCGGAGTAAATTTCACCACCGGTTTTGGAAGTGGCCACCGGGAAGGGAATTGGTTTTGGTTTTATGGCCGTATTCGGAAACTGTTGTAAACTCTTTCCTACTTCCAGAAGTGGGTTTTTCAATGTCTGTTTTGTTGCCGAAGACAGAATCTTCAGGTTCGCTGGCGCATCCCTACCGGTCTGATACATCCAGCGGGCCAGATTCGACCTAGCCTGGTTTACTTTTTTCTTGAGGATGGATAGATCAATCTTGATTGCCATTTCATTTCTATTCAGTATTCTCTTCAAGTAATCTCTTTTGCTCATCAGTCAATCCTTCAGGATTCAACTGTTCCATCATTTTAGCCAATTCAAGCGCCTTCTTTTCCTCTGTTGTTTTGGCTTTCGGTTTGAACTTATCTTGCCAACCCTTCAACCACACCTTTATTTCGTTGTATGTAAAGCCTTTATCTGGTCGTTGTTCTTCCGGCATGGATTCCAAATCCCTTATCAGATAATTCTGGAAGTCCACGGGAGAAGTCAAATATAGTTCCAAAGCGTCCGGATCATACTCACCATTAACAACAATACCAGCCTGTTCGCCAATCGTAATGCCCAATTTCTTTCTTTCCTTTTCGATCTCTTTGGCGTTCTTTTTACCCTCGGCATCGTCACTCTTTTCCTCCCGGAGTTGAACTGTAGTCAACTGTTTGTAAAGTTGCAAAGCGTCGGAAATTTCACTTTCTATTTCCGTATCATGCTGTTTAATCCTGGACTTAATCGCTGTCGCGGCGTTATACCCGGTAGTGCTGGCTCCCATCTTAACCTTCTCTCTGGCCAGTGGGTTTTCAATATATAGGTTGGAGGAAGGATCTCCATATACCCCGGCCAGTTTGGCATCCATTTGCGCTACTTGCTCTAATTGAGCCATATGTTTGCCCAACATATCTTTTCTGATGGTATCTGACCCGCGGATGGTTCCCCCAATAGCCTGTTCGGCTCCCGGAAGGGCATTTTGCATGTTTAACCCAGAGTCCATCGGCAGATTAGACTTCTGTAGGGTGCTTAATAATTCTTCTACTGATACATTGGCCATATTAGGTTAATGATGAACTAAACTTTTGATACGCCTGTTGACCTCGAAGATTAGACATTTCAGCCGCTTCCAACCGACGCTGGCGTTCATAATCGGCTTCTTTTCTGACTTGGGCTTCTTTAGTATCTACTGTGGTTCTGGACTTGCTGATATCAGCAGCTTCGGTGTACCGGTTAAAAGCTGTATCAATTTGGCCTAATCGGCGGTCCCGGCCAGTCTGGCCATATGCAAAATCAGATTCCAGTTTAGATTTTTCAGTATCCGGAATTCCCATTCCCTGATCCGGTCCATACGCACTCTTACGGTACAATCCCCGGGCCAGCATTCGGTCTACCAGACTGGATTGCTCTCTGGCCTTCAATTCCTCTGCCCGCTGTTGTTCGTTTCCCAGACCTTCCTTAGCAAAGGCCACGTCCTCTTTTTGGATCCGGAGTCCGCGGTCATAGTCTTCTACCAGTCTGGATAGTACTTTATTCATATCTCCCTGAGATTCCTTGAGTAACCTTTCATAATATGCCCCCAGTTCGCCATAAGCCTTTGTAGCTTCCGCGGCATAATCAAAGTTAAATGCCGGAACCGACCCTGACGAACCTCCACCACCTCCACCAGTAAACTTACCCGATCCGCCAGTGGCATTGAAATCAGCTTCAGCTCCAGCATCACCCCAACCTTGATAGCCTCCATATCCCGCAGTGACTAAATCTTGTGCGATTCCCATGATTAAAGTATACCTCCATATTCACTGCTTCGTAACGTAGTATCTGACGTATCACCAAAAGTGGGATTGGTTGTCCCTGTAACCGTACCAGAATGGTGAATTGCGATTCTCCCCGTTCCCCCATCTCCTCCCGCTCCCCCATATCCCTGCTGAACTCCACCAGTACCACCAGTCGCTGTAATTAGATTAGAACCCAAAGTTGCAGTCTTACAAATAATTAAAATTGATCCCCCAGCACCGGCACCGGACGAAGCACGATCATTTGCAGAAGACTGATTTGCCCCATTTTCTCCATTGGCCGTTATTCCGCCAGTTACATTTATATCTTTAGCAAAAATAAGAACAGCTCCCCCTCCATTCCCAGGATTGTTGGGGTTGTTTGTTCCACCCTGACTTCTCCCTCCCCAGCCACCAGCTCCACCAAAAGTAAATGTAGTTAAATCTGCTGCACCAGATGTTGCCCCCGCTCCTCCCCCGTTCTGCGCTCCTTGTGAAGGACTATCATATCCATTTTGATTTACTTGGGTTCCAACTGCCCCATTAGCTCCCCCTCCCCCACCCGAACTGTTTTTGGCGTTTTCAGCAGTTCCTTCTGCTAATCCACCACCACCGGCATTTCCATTGGCGGTTGTTTGTTGTGCTTCATCTCCTGTACTTCCTTCTCCTGCATAGTTGGTTGAACCAGTACCACTTCCTGTTCCTACACCTGATTGTGAAGTTGGTTTATTAAACCCCTTGGAATTTCCTGTTGTGGTTCCTGTAACTGTTACCGTCCCATTAGCCGCAATAACAAAAAGTCCACCAACATTTTTATCCCAAGCTGGTATTGTCCAGGTTCCGCTTTGAACGGTTACATTCGTATATTGTGGAATTTTTATGGCTTGAGCCTGTGAAACCCCAGAATCAGTAAAGGTGTAATTTAGTGCTGTTGATAAGGTTAGTGAAGTTGAGCCACCACCAGAAGCGACCTTGCCAATCTCCCATTGTCCTACACCTGTTCCCCGTGTTTGGTGAATTAAAAGAATATCTCCATTAGCAAAGGTTGAACCTGCCGTAGTAAGAGTCGTTGAAGAGGCTGTCCCACTGCAACTATCCTTAGTTAGAGTCAGTATGGTTGCTGAAGAATATGCACCATCAACTCCCGACCCGAAAGGGCATCCGGGTATTACCCTAGTAAGTTTTTGCCAAACATTTAAGTTAGCCATATTTTATGGCTGGCTACATTCAAGGACGACTGTCAGATCAACTCCGGCTATAGTTGACCCAACTTGGTCAATGTCCAGATCTAAGTAATCACCAGCTGCCAAAGATGTAGTATTAAAAGTTGTGGTCGAGTTACTGGATCCAGAAGCCGCAATTGTTCCCCGATTAGCTTGAGTTGACCAAATAGTTGTACCATTTTTATGAATGTCAATATAAATAGCCGCACTTGTTGGAGCTGTCCGAACTCTAAGCCAACATTTAACAATAGTTAATGCTTGGGGTGCAATATATCTAACACCAACATTCGTTCCTGTCGATAAAGTTCCGGAGGTAAACCAGACAAAAGCCCGATTAACAGAAATTAGTCTGGAATCAGATCCATTATGATAATGACCCGTGGAAGTATTAAATGCCAATTTTGATTCTGCAATAGCCGCCGAAGCTGAAACATTAGCATTGGCGATGGAACCGTTAAACTCAGTATAGATAGTATCAAAGTCGTTGTTAAACTGTGCCGCCGTGGGTATTGTCCCATCTACAAAAGTTGTTGGTTTAGTTATTGTTCCCATTTATCTACTCACCCCCCTCATTATAGAGTCTTTTTTTCCATTAACGCAAGCCTAAGACTCTGTAGTGGGATGTAAATTGACGAATTTTAATTTTGGCAGCAGTACTTTCAGCCTCGAGTTTAACCTGTTGAGTATAACCAGTATCGTTCCCACCAGCATCAGTATACCTTACCTGTTCACTTACAAAACCACTGGAACCCAAAGCGTCAGTTCCTAGAGTCCAATCAACCCCCAGACGTTTATTTCCGGTCCCGGCTAAACTGATTGTCTTCAAAAGAGTGTAATAATAGCGGTCAATTGAAACATAAAATTTCATAGAATAACTACCCAAGGCCGGGGCAAATTGCCAAGCAAACCGCCAGACCTTCAGCCTTTCCGGGGCGCCATGATCGTATACTTTAGTCTCATATTTCGCTGTTATGGCAATCCCGTTATCCGAAGTTCCGGACCAGTCATAAGTTTGACCATTGCCAGTTCTGGCATCATGCAGATACAACTTTGGTTGAGTCTCATTAAAAGCTACTGCCCTGGCAATTTTCCATCCGGTAAATTTACTCCATCCACCTTTCCTTTCATTAGCCAGAGTGTCCCAAACCAAAACCAGTGAATTGTAATCGTCCACTCCATATGGAACAAAAAACATGGCAAACCCGTTATAGTAGACAGCCGCCGATTTTCTGATTGATGATCTATTTAACCCAGAAACGGTATACATAATGTCTGATGACTTTATGGTTGAAAATGGATTATCTTCAGTCGTGCGATACATGGCTCTGATATTTCCTTCCAAATCTACACACCAAATATCATTTTCCACCTCGATCATTGATTCATGGGAAGCTACTCCATGTTCATAAGTTAAAGGATTAAGTGCAAAATTAGCAGAAGCGGTCCCATTTATATACCAGACAGATCGCGCTTTTCCTATATAAAGCCTTCCCGTAAGACCGGGAGTTCCTTTCAGTCCCACTCCTGGGGAAGCATCTCCCAAATTGACGTTAATGTAGTCACTTCCACCAAAAGTTTCCGGGTCGCTGGCAGAAGAAAAATAGGCTCGATCAGGATAGGCAGATACACCAATCACCCACAAAAAGTTCTTCCACCACTCAATTGCAGTCCCAATTGGAATTGCTGCTACCGTAGAAATTCCGGTGTTATTAATCTTAACTGGCGTATCATAGCCATTAACACCATACAGGGAATTATTGGCTTGAACCATTATCCACTTTGCCCCAGTTGTTTTGCTCCCACCTCCGGAAATATCAGACCAAGTTGAACCATTACTTGACTGTTGAAATTTAGCCGTATTAGCTGCCCCATCCAATACCCGAATCATTAATGGTGATTGTCCGGCCTGATATAGGACTGCTGCCCCCAGATTAGTCTTACTTGGGCTAGTCCCACGGGCAGTCAATCCATCCCGCGTTTCCAATTGTCCACGATCCCTTATGATCCAGTTTTCTATATTTTGTGCATGTAAATCGGGAATTACCTGTGGATCATCCTTGTCGATCATTGACAGGAAATATCGGTGTTCGAATGTCCGAAGTTGTGGCTGACTTAACATTAATAGTTGGGATAACTTGCCAAGTCGTCTAGTATCTTTTCCTTGTCAACTGCCGGACAAGAAACCTGGTCTAACCAAGCAGACACCTGGCTATAAATAACTTCCTGCCCACCAGAGAAGGTTGGGCTAGCCTTAATTTCGGCTATTTTATTAATAATTTCTAGCCGGGTGGGTATCGCCATATTATGAAGTTCTTAACGGATTATCATAAATGGGGCTGCTGGCACTATCCTGAATGGCATTGGTATCATCGTTTTCATTAGTTTCCCCAGAAGCAGCTAAAGCTATCTGTTCCAGTTCCCTTTCAAATTTAGCTTCAACCTGAGCGGCTGTCGAATAATCTTCGAACTTCTTTTCAATGGCTTTAGAATGGACATAGTTAGAGATCGGGTACAAATACCGGTAGGGAATATCAATAACGTCTGCTCCATCAGTGATCTGGAATGATCCCTGAATATACCAAACTTTCATCTGGGCTTGTGAGGCGTCTGAAGCAGGAGGAGTAGGAATTACCCCTAAGACGTTTTTCAACTGATAGATCATTGCCCGGGTCTTGGGCCAATCAGAAGTAGTTACATTCGACTGGTCATTCCAATTAGCAAGGGATGCAAGTTTACCCATTATTACCCAGTCATCCCCAGTTCCTCCATACAGAATTTCACTCTTAATTAGACTCACAAACCGGGGAATCACCGTAGTAATTGTGTATTCGGCCGTACCATTCGTTAGTGTAAGCAGGGTATAACTGCCAAATAACCTCTCCTTTACATCCTGACCAACCCCGGTTAATGCGGCATAGACCTTCTGATAGGCATAGGAAATCCAGGGGAGATAGGTTGTGGTTGAGATATTCGGAGTTCCCAACCTAGCTTCCACGTCGGTAATAATCGACGAGGCTGTAATTGATGGATCGTTAGCGCTCATGATTTCTTGAGAATCAATCTAATTTCCCTAGACGGGCTTTGATTCACCGGTGACGCTGAAGTTCCAGATCTAATTCTGATAAATCTCAGTGCCCCTAATGCTGCCTTCAGAGCAGTTCCAAGTACGGTAATTTTTCCAGCCGCTACAGTTACACTTATTTCAGTCCCGGCATCATCCTGAACGTCGTCCCAGTCTTCATTTGATCCAATCGCCTCATCATTTACAACCGCCTTACCTTGAAAAGTAAGAGCTGTTCCGGCCCAACCCTCCGGCATTTCGAAAGCAATCATATTAAAACCTTCCAGGTCAATCATTCCAGATAAAGCAGTGTTGTTTAATATCTGGGTTCCTTTTACTGCATATTCTTGCATCTATGCCTCACCTCCCTCAAACTTGTCGTATTTCATGTACTCCGTTATTAACATGTTGTTCTCCCATCTGTATAAGCTGGAAATGGTGCGCCCGGTGTTCCGGAAGAACCACTATCCTATATCCTAGTTTACGCACTCTCATAGAAAAGTCAACGTCTAAGCCACCATATTGATATATGGATTCGTGTGCTAATGGTTCATACCACTTCACTAATTTCCCCCCCCTGAACTCCCGTAAGTTCTTCCACCGGCGTTTTATCTCAAAGTAGGGCTTGTCTATCTTTTCGAATATCTCCCGTTTAATAGTAGTGGCTCCCAAACCACACCAGACAACCTCCCCATTGTTATCAAATTCTATTATTCCATGCGGCCGGCCGTTCTTGTCGTTATACTGCAAAGTTGCCATATCATGTTCACAAGTTGCCAGTTGAACAAAGGCTTCCGGATAGATATACATATCCTCTTCAATGAAAAAAATCTTGTCCAGGGCCGGATACCGCTGCAAAGCCTGTTCTACACAAAAATTATGGCCATCGGGAATGGGCAGGTCGTGAGAAATGAAAAAGTCAGTAGCCACCCCAAGTTTGTTAAGAGCCTGAATTCCCTCAACTACAGACTGCATTGTCTTCGAAAAGACCATGCCCCGGCTTGGTAAACATACAGCAATCATCATGTAGGAATTCCCGGCATTTCTTCAATTAACTTACCCTTATCATCCACCACAACCGTTACTTTTTTACCATTCTTGGTAATAATTTTCCTATGCCGAATTTCGTCAAAATGCCGCTTTTCGTCCTGATACCACCGTTCTTTCGAAGCCGAATACGGATCAAGCGATTCTCCTTTTTTATATTCCCGGTCATACACCACAATCTTGCACATTGGACATTTCTCTACCCGGGAGGGAGTCTTTTTAACAAAAGCAAAACCGCAACTCTGACACTTAAACCGTCTGGTGACTAGAAGATAGTTGGGAAGAATTATCGACACCGAATCCTATTATACCAAAAGAAAACCCGCTGATCAGGCGGGTTTCCTTTAGTAGATTTTACTCAACGATTAGTCATCATCTGAGCGGTAATCTACGGCGAAAGTATCCCTGAATTCACCGTATCCCCAAATCGCGTCGGTTGTAGCCAGATTACCCAGGTATTCCTGTTTGTACTGGAATTGCATACGCGGTTTCTGTTGTACTGCTAAAGCAAAGGCTTCCTTTTGGAAGATCAAGTTATGGACAGTATCAGAGGTTCCGGCTTCTTCGGTTAAGTTGGTAGACATATAGACTTCAAGGCTATATACCACACCCACAAAACCATTGGGACCAATTCTGCGAAGCGCTCCACCCGGCTGTGCTAACCCGCCCGATACAATCGGAGTCGGAGTCAGGCCAAGCATCTGATATTCAGAGAACTTGGCAATCTGTCTCATATGAGACAAACCGGCCGGTTTCATAACAAAGTAACGCTCTGATTGAGGAGCATTAGCATCATCAAGATATTGGATAGCCCGACAGATATTGGCATCAGTGACATCGGTAGTTGAATTACCGACAGACTGAGACAGACCGGAATAAAGTTCTGCTAAATCCTGGTCCATCTTTTGAGCAATCGCATACCCGGCTTTACCTGAATACTGATCCAGCAAATTGTACTTTGCCTGAACCTTCAGCCTATCTTCCACCAAGTATGAAGACTCATAGTGACGATTGATGTTCATTGTGAACTGAGTTTCCGTCGGAGCGTTCAAAGTTACTTGGGTATTGGCCGATTTAGCATAGGCCGTCAAATTAGAAATGAGCGGTACGCGGAGCAAATCTCCACCGTCTGCCACTTCTGCATCGAATCTCTTAACGAGATTGGCCAGTACTAAGGTCGCCTCGGTTGCGCGTTGTGTTTCCCGTGACCAAACTTCGGGAATGAAAACATCCCCTGTGGTTATGGTCATCTGTAAAGTTCCTAGTGCCATGTTTTATTCACCTCATTTCAGACGATAATTTCTTCACAATCCTATCGAAGTCAAGTTCTATACAGTCATTGTCCCGGAAGGTTTCAACCCAGAGAGTATCTTTGCTCTATTCTTTTCATAATCTTCAGGAGACATTGCAGCAATATCTTCAGGAGTAAATTCGCTTCCACCCGGTTTTCCTTTTTCTCCACCGGTAGGTGGCTCGGATCCGGGGGGATTTCCGCCAGTTCCTTTTTTGGCTTCAACCTGGACAATTGCATCGAAGTGGAGTTCCCGGTAGGCAATTGATAAATCATCAATTCCCCGCCGCTTGGCAAACTCAACTACGTCTTCTTTGACAAATCTGGGATATCCGTCGGTTCCATCATGCTGATCTTCCAACTTGGTAATTTGTTGCGCTCTTCGTTCTACTCGTTTGTCAGCTTCTAAATCTTCTTTTTTTACATAACCTTTAGCTTGCATCTGGCGTTCTATCTTCGCCATCGCTTCTTGCTCTTCTGTTGTTAATTCCTCATTGCCGGTATTTTGCTGTCTGTTCTGGATAGTTTGTTTTAACTCATCCATGTCATTCTGTAATGCCTGAAGATTCTCCTTGAGTTCGTGGTTTTCCGCTATTACCTGTTTGAATCGCGGATGTTCCGGAGTTAAATTGTCAGAGGGATCTGGCTTTTTCACATCCTGGACTTGATCTTGACTTTGATCGGATTGTGAAGGTGCGTCTTTTTTATCGTCCATAATATCCCTCTGCACTTTTGTTTCGCTATTAACGGTCGCGACCCGCGTTACTTCGGTAACGGACTTAATCACAAGTTATCACTAATGACAACCTTTGTCAAGTTTTCTTCCTATATTGGCCAACTCCATTGAGAGCAGGACTGTTGTTTGACAGCGGCAACTGCTCCGCCAACATTAACATTTGAATACTCACTGACTGTGGCATCGTCATACACCCCTATTTTAAGTGGTTTTACCAACACCTGAACTACTGCATCAGTGGCCACCGGATCATCAGATACAGTAATTTTCAGCGGTTTAATAACAATATCTACTACCTGATCTGTTACTGTGGGAGAATCATAGACGGTAATTTTTAGTGGCTTAACTAAGACATTAACCACTACATCGGTAACGGTCGGCAACTCAGAAACATTAATTGAAAGAGGCGCACCACCACCCGTAATAATTACAGTAGGTGGATCAAGTTCTGTAATAACTGAAGAGTCATAGACACTGATCTGTTTTGGTTTAATAGTTACATCTTGACCATTAGTTACATTATCTGTAACCGTGGGAGTGTCATAAACTGAATCTATCTTGAGTGGATTTACTTTGACCTGGACTACTACATCCGTAACTGTTGGTGAATCGTAAACCGAATCTATTTTCAAAGGATTTACTTTCACCTGGACTACCACATCGGTGACAGTGGGAGAATCATATGGAGCGTCTATTTTCAGAGGATTAACTTTTACCTGGACAACTACATCAGTTACAGTTGGTGAGTCATAAACTTCCGGTCGAAGCGGATTTACCCTGACATCCGTAACTGCATCAGTTACCGTTGGAGAATCATAGACATTAATTTGTGCCGGACTCACACCGCCGGAAATAGTTACCGTAGGAGGGGTTAATTCTGATACTGTGGGAGAATCATAGACATTAATTTGTGCTGCCGCTGGACCACCACCACCGGACACGGTTACAGTCGGAGGATCAAGTTCGCTGACAGTTGCTTGGTCGTAAACACTAATACTCCGGAAAAAAGTGTTGATAGATACTCTGTTTCCTCCCTCATCTTTATAAACAATAAAAGTAATATCAGCAGAAGAGCCAATTGCAGTCCAATTGCCTAAGTATTGTTGTGCGGAAACACCAGGATGTTCTCCTGGTGAATCGTCATATTCTACATCTACCAAACCACCGGAAGAACCACTGATAGTATAAACGTCAATTGCTACAAAATAATCAGTCCCATTAACCAGAGTAATTTTATTTATCCCAGAAAAAATGAAGGTGCTGATTGTCGGACTGCCTCCCACCGTTGATATATCAAAAGCATCGGAAGTCGCTAACAAACTATCGGGTAATCCAGAAGAATATGAATAAATTTTTGCATAAGCATACCCAGTTGGACTGTCTTCAGTATAAATTTCAAATTGAACCTCTTTTAGTGTTCCACCATCTCCCTTAAACGATTGGGCATAAGCATTATTTTCAGAAGTGCTAGAACCACCTAATAGTATTGACCCCGTATCTTTGTCAAATCCCCAAGTATCAACAATTTGTTTTTCTGAAGTATCAGTTACAAATGGATTATCATGGACATCTACCGAAGACTTTCCTGCTAAAGAAACCCCGACAGAATCGCTGACACTCATGTCATCTTCATATCTACCGACTATATCCGTAACCGTAGGCGAATCATAGACATTTATCAGTTTATTTCTAACCGAAACTGTCCGGCTTTCTGTAACCGTGGGAGAATCCCATTTTATAAATGCCGGTGGTGTTACTAAACCAGAAACAGATTCAGTTATTGCCGATGAGTCATAAACTTGTATTACTGGACTAGCGGTTGCATCTCTGACTTCTGCTACAATATGCAATGCACTTATCGTGGTTGCGGTGGTACTTATAGTTTCAGACATTTCGGTAGTACCACCCTTTGTTTCCGGTCCCTCGTGAGTCATGTTGATTGCATAACCCAACCAAGTTCCAAAATTATATGTCGAACCAGTATCAACCCTTTCTGTTTGGTCTGCTCCGGGAGTATGAGTTTGTAACCCCTTATTTGTCGATGAACTCCATGAATCACCAAGAACGTCAACCACCCAAGATGAGTCGCTTATTGTTACAATACTGTCCGTAATATCTACTGAATTTTCAGTATCGCTGGTAGTCGTTGTAAGAAATGGTCTTGTCTGGTCAACTCCTGTAAATGAAACTGCACCAACATTTACAACTCTACACGAACCTTCCCAAGTTACTGATACATTATATGAACCACCAGTATCAGGAGCGACTAAATAATAAAAAGCTGTATAAGTATTTCCAGCATTATTCATAGTAGAACCAAACTGGGTCATAGCAACTCCGTGGTAAGTTATGGCTGTTATCTGATAAGCATTTCCAGTTCCCCAAGAAACACCAACTACAAGAAGACGGTTACTACCAGTGCAAGTTAAAGCGACGTCTATTGTCGTCGGAGATGACCCATTTGTCCCTGAGTTTGACGAATCATATGCAATAGCCATAATTACCTTACAAGCAACTCATTTTTCCAAGCTGCTGTGATATTAATTAAATACTTTGGTTGGAAAACATTTAGTGTCGGGTCTGCTTCAGATAATGAAGCGGAATCGTATGTATTAATACTTAATGCTGAAGCAGCAGTAAAATTATTACTAAACTCAATCCATCCCGGTTGAGTAGTAACGCTGGTACTTCCAGCGGTTAAATCAGTAGAACCAGTATTAGCATAGTTTTGTGTTGAAGTTCTTCCTGAAGATGAAGTACCAGTTTTTTGCCATCCAAGTTCTACACAAATCCTATCCCCGGCTTCTGCATTAACAGTATTTGACAATGCTACACTTGAATCTCCACGACCAACAGCAGAAGCGGTAAATGCTGTTGCCCCAGTATAACTATCCCGTAAAATACTTTCACGCATACTATCGGAATTACCCTGAGTGATGAAAATGGCAATCTGTATCTTTCCACCAGTGTTTGTCACGGAACTTACCAATTCACCAAAACACCAGGAAAGAACGTCCGAACCAGAAGTAAATGTCACCGGACCGACAAGTGGGTCAGAAACCCATCTTCGACTACAGTGGGTCCAAGTACCAGTAACTGCATGAGAAGTGGAAACAACAGTCGTCGCTGTACCGGCTTTTACACCCAAATTACTGCTACCAATACTGGTTTGGGTATAAGTCCAGGTTCCACGAAAAGTTGAGGGTGTATATCCAGCTGCCGTGGATGAAACATATAGGCGTGTAGCCATACCTCCCATCTACCACTTCCACACCGAATGTCAACCTAAATGTTCGTTTATCTTAATCCCGTCGCCCACCCGGATACCCAATGAAGCTGGTTGTGGAGGATTAACTTTAACAGTAGGAAATATCTTAATTCCTCCCGGCCAGGGTTTACTGGTTTTAATATTATCCTTAACTTCAATCTCCTCACCTGTATTTATTTGGTCCGTTTTTTGATCTTCCACGGCTGGTTCTCCCCTTTGGTATTTAACTTCGGTCTTTTGCCTTTCAGTGGTTCATATTTCTTCGGAAGAGTAATCGGATATGAAACACCATCCTTACTGATATGCTGAACCATAATGCCAGTATCTACCAAAAATGGATATTGTTTTTTCTGATATTGTGGCCAGCCTGCTTTTTCAAAAATCTTTTCATCCATAACCCTCTTACACCAATGAAGGTCAGAAGTACCAGCTTCAGTATGTATATTCCCGGTGTTCGGATCATAATAAACTTCCGCCGGGGTATGGAATATCCGTCTGGTTAATCGGCCATCAACCTTGTATTCTGCCGATTCATTCCACATCGCCCGCATGATACTCATATGACATAGGAAAGTACCAGTGGGTACACCATCACACCAAACCTTGTCTCCCAACCTGAAATTATCATAATAGCCAGTCCCGGCCCCCCGGTAAATTAATGGTTCCGGAGGTTCAGATTTTGTAAAATAAAGCCCGGAAATGACAGGAACCTTATTGTCGTGCATATACTCATTCAACCTGATGAAAGTGTCCGGAGGAAGAATATTGTCGTCCTCAATAAGAAACAACCATTCTGAATCATTGGCTATGGCCGAGGCTACAATCAAGTTCTGGGCATCTGCCACGGAATACTGAAGCGGAAAAATACTGCTCATAAACTCATTGACATAATTCTGGCCCCAGTTAGTCGGAATAGTCTGACCGTACCTGGACATAGCCCACTCAATTCGGACCAGCCCCAAGGTAGCCGTACCAATACAAATTCTATGCTTCCACTTGGTCTGGCATTTTATCAATTCGCTTCGAACTTCAATCTGTTTACTTTTTGACATAGGCAAATACTTGGTCGTTTCTAGCGACAACCTTTTCATTTTCTTTCCTATTCGGATGGCCTATCCCTTCGTATTGAGTAGGGAAAAACTGGCCCTTTTTAATAATCCCCATTTCACCCTCCCGGAACCCGGCAATTACCAAACAATAATTCAGGAACTTGGGATTGAACCCGGAGTAATGAAACTCTCCCGGCGTCATCTGTCCACCAAAGATTCCCTGCATATGAAACATATACCCTTCAATATCGAATCCTCCTTCTGCGTCAACCTGGTTGCCTTCGGAAATCCATTTTATGTAATCCATAAGACACCCGGTAATTTCATTAGTAAGAACACATAAATGACCACCTTTCTTCAAAACCCGGTAGCACTCTTTCAGGGCCACAAGTACATCCATAAAAGAGAGATGCTCGATGCAGTGGGAGAATAGAATGTAGTCGGCATAGTTTTCCGGGAATGGAAGTTTCCTGACATCTGCTCTGACAAACTTCGCTCCCTTTGGAAGCGTTGCTCCACGGTAATATCCCTTGCCGGAATTCTTTGCTTCGTAGAGATCCTTGAGGTCGAAGAAGTTGTCCACATTGATAAAGTCCTTCATTAACCACTGCCCGGATCCGAGATTGATTTTAATTGGTTTTTTACTCATAGCTCTTGTCCATCGGCCGCTTTTCTAACAACACCTCCATATTACCAGACTGAACCCAGGCAGCCTTAACAATGCGGTAGGGTTTGGGTTTGTATATCCGGTATAAAGCCCCGTCAAATTTCATGGGATCAAAATAGTACCAAGTTGCCTCATTGCATGGGTTACAGTGGGTTGGATCCTGGAAGTAGGCCGTAGAACCGGCGTAGGGAGTGGCAATAAGGAACTGTCCGTTAATCTTGAGAATCCGCCAGCACTCGTCCATGAACTTGATAAAACCTTTATTGTGCGGATTCAGGTGTTCGACCAGATCAGGAGCCACCAGCATATCAACAGAATTATCAGGAATTGGATATGGATATTTTTCAAGGTCATGGCAGATATCTACAGCCGGTCCGGGTTCAGAATTCATTACCACAAAGCCCACTTGCGGTTCCTTCCCCCCCAACCGAATCTGGATCCTGGTCTTTTCTTTGGCAAGAACTTTTATGTCTTTCATATAACAAAAATGGGAGTCCGAGCAGTGTCGCCACCGTATATCCCGGACCCCCGTTTTTGGCGACACTTAACTTCCCAAACTAATTATGCAAACCGTAGTTCGTACGTCGCATCAACAGTTTGATTAGTTGCAAGGGTGCTGGTTGTGTAAGTATTGCCGGCAATGCAAGATCCGGACGTATAGGCCGAAGCTGCAAACAAACCAATATTGGCAATAGCCCTAGTAGCAGTAACGATGTTTGAATTCAATGAACCCACAAACCGTAAAGTTTTGCTGGACACTGCCGTCGGAGTTAAAGCTGAAATCCGACAATTAGTAGCATCAGTCAATTCACCAGGCAGAGCTGAAGAATTAGATGCAACTACAGTCCCGGTTCCGAGCGCAAACGCGGTCACGCGAGTTGAACCCGCAATGGCCCCTACCGGACCAACTATTGCAGTTTCGTATCCGTAGTTGGTAATCTGATTTTCAATCCAACCGGAGTCTCCTACCACCTTTCCATCTTCCTTGACATTCAAACGGAAAAACCCTTTTACTGCCGATTTATCTGAAATTGTTTTCTTGGACACTCTATTCTTCACCTCCTTCACTGAACATAATAGCTCACAATCCCGCCAACTGCAACATTGCCTGACAGATTCAGGACCAAGGCCGTGCTGGCGGAAGTATTAAATAAATATGACGGCGGAGTAACAGCATTACCACCACCGGCATTGGCGACACCATAGAACAGACCTGTTAAAGCAGCCCCGGACGCACCATCGGTAAACTTGATATTAACAGCACCATTGTAGGAAATGTTCCAGGCAAAGACGTAAATACTTTTACCTGTTTGGGCGGCAACTATGGTATGGTCGCCCGTAGCCGATTCAGCAATTGCGACACTTGCGATACTTGCGACACTACCGACACTCGACCCATCCGGATTGACCACCGGAACCGACCGAACTCCACTGGTAGTATGAACGGTCGGAGATCCCCCGCCGCCGCCAGTGGCATATTGAACAATCTGGTCCAGGGCTTTATAAAACTTCTCACCGTCAGACAGACGGACAGCAATCGGATCTTTGGCATCTTTCGGCAGATCCAGTTTGGGAAGGGCCACCCGGATCTCTTTCAATAAACCCGGAATAGCATCCAGTTTGGACATATCCGGCACCGGCAGCTCTTTTAGGTTGGAAACTCGGACTTCCCCGCGGGTGGGAACCTCTTTCAGATTGGAAACAGATATCTCTTTAGGAAAATCAATATAGAAGTCCTTGAATTCTTGCAAAAGATCGTCCAGAACCTTCAATTTCTTGAGAATTGCATCGGTAGAAGTGGCAATTTCACCGGAAATTCCCTCAACATCCACCGGTTGATCCAGTTTGATATCTATTTTGTGGGTTTTTACTACTTGACCAGCCTCAGACCCCTTTTCGACCCCCCTTTTTTGCTCAAGTTGAGTAATTTTATCCTCCAATTCCTGAATAATTGTCTTTTTGTCAGCCATTAAGTAATCCTCCCGCTCTTTGGTTAAGTTGCATTAACTTCATTGTTTCCTCATCCGGTGAGGGCGGAACTCCTGGACCACCCGGGGGAGTCAATCCCCCAGTCCCGGGACCAGTTGAAGGCACTTCCCCAGGTGGAGCGGATCCGGGTTGCCCCATTCGTTGAATCATAGTCTCCGCAATTGATTCCGAGGCTATCCGCTCGAGAATATCTGACGTGTTCGGAAACTCTAAATGGTCCAGTAACACCTTTAACGGCAGCCCTGCTTCTAAAAGTTTGAACAGAAGGTCCATCCGGGCCTCCCGTGTCTCCCCCAATTGCGAAGTGACTGAAACCTTCACCTTGTTGTCCGGCAAAATCGGACAAGTGGCGCAATATGTCCCATCATCTTCAATGAAATACTTTTCCGGGATAGCCTTTCCGGCCTTCTGATATGCCTGTTCGCCGACCACCGCGAAGCGGTCAGGGTTCTTTTCAGAAGTTCCGGTGACATCAGTCATAACCACACCCTCATCCTCGAAGAGTGAATACATCTTCAGAACCCAGGTGGCTTCCATTGCCAAAGCGTCCTCGAAATTATCCCGCAGATCAGAGATATTATTAGAATCCCCCTGTTGTAATGATTCAATCGCCCTTCCGGAACTTACCCGTTCCGGAGTCGAACCCTGGCTGGCGTCGTGCTGGCCGCCGATATCCTCAATAGCGGAATCAGCCAAGTTTATCTGCCACTGCATAGAAGGATTCAACGCCGGCGGGTTTAACAGTTCCACCCGCTTGCCGGGATTGACCTCGATGATCTGGCCCTCTACTGCCCGAATTACTTTGAAGCCGGCGTTCTTCTCTTTGATTATCCGGCCTCGATTTACTATATGGTTATATTCCAGCATTTGAGCATTAAGCAAGTTGTACAACCTCTGGGGAGCAATGACGTGTTTCAAGTGGCCGTCCGGGATGGACTCATTGGGCAATATTTCGGCAGTATAGGGAATAAAGGGATACTCTTCATAGGGTGTTTCCTCGAAAGAGATAACCTCAGTTTTGGTAAATAGACACTTATTGATATACCCGCCGGCCCCGTTTTTATCAAACAACCTGTACCAGCACTCATACCCCAAAGCGGTCTGCTCTTCCAGCCGCCGGGTATCGGTATTGGATAGGCCGTTTAACTCCATTGACAGTTTTTTGTAGCGGGAAGCGGCCAACTCATTGTCCGGAACCACATTAGAGTCCGGGTATTTATTCTTCCAGTAACCCACGGTCCGGGTCAGACATTTAATCAAGTAGGGCGAATCCAGCGGGTTTCCGGACTTCGAACCAACCAGCAAATCATTCGGGTCTATAGTCCAGCGGATAGCGCACTTGCGCTGTTTGTCGTACCCAATCTGCCGCCAACCAAGCCCGAAATTGACGCCGTAATACACCCATTCCTTATTCAACTTCCGGGAGTTGTTAATAAAATTATCGCGTTCCAGCAACTTATTCGCGCGTCGGGCATAGACTTTGGCTTCATCCGTAGACTCGGTAGTCTCAATCCCCGCAACCGGCTTGTGCCGGGTAACAAATGCCCGGACCGCCCGGGAAGTGGCATAGATCTTATTAATCGGGAAACTGACCTGCTCGGACCTGCGGCCTACAACAATAGAATTATCCTGGGGATTGCCGCGGATGTTGTGGTTGCCGCGCAAGAACTGATCTATAACAAAATACTCCCAATGCTTCGGTTCTGCCGCTTCCAGGGAGAAGTTAAGCCAGCCCAACAGGACGTCAAGTTCCATTTTCCCGCCGGTCTTAGTTCCGACCATTGCCGACTTGCGCGGCGGCGCGTTCTTAAACTTTTTCGGTGCTTTCATCTTCTACCGGAGTTATCCGGTCCTCGTCTTCATAAACTACCTTTAATGGTTTCTTTACAGCCGGACGAAAATCGTCCAGGGGAACAGTGGTATCAGCAGATTCAGGGGTATAAGTATCCCGGACAGACCCGGTAAAAGAATAGTTTGGCACTTCACCCGTCGAAGTGCTAGTTGTAGTTATCCCGGGAGCCGGAACCGTAAAATCGACCGGTATTTGGGTAATTCTTTTGAGTAGGAGATATATGGCAATGAAGAGTCCGAAGGTTGCAACCGTTACCGAAAGTGCCAGAAGTAGTACAGCAATCTCTAACATGTATCTATAGTTTATAACTAATCCGCCCGTCAATACAAGTATTACCCCATTATGGACGGAAAGTCCAGCGGGGTTATCTGGTCGGCATCATCGGACGGCTCTTCAATCTTTAACTCAAACTTTGCCGGGAAGGGTGGCAGTTGGTTTGACTTCTCCTCTTGTGGTGCTGTGGGTTTGGAATAGGCCATATATCGTAAAGCGTCGACTAAATGGTCGTTAAACTTCCGCGGTTTCTCCGGTTCGTTCTTGACTCCGATCTGCTTTTCTGGTTGATCCAACCACTGGTACTGCATGATCTCATCTATTAACCGTTCATTAGTCGGGTCTATATGTATCCGGTCCGCTTTGAAAAGTTGCTTGACATAGTTTATCCCGGCGTTCACCTCGTTATTAGCCCGGGCAATGGGTATATTTTCTTCCAGGTATTCGTCAGCAATCGACCACACCATCGGTATCCCGAGTCGTAGCCCCTGTTGAGTCTTCGACCAGCCGGACGGATCAGCGTATCCTTGCCACTGATTAAGGGCGCTAAACCGGGTCAATATGATTTTAATTGCGTCCGCGTTATCCTTGGCAGTCCGTCCGGACTCTTTATATTCTGAATTCTCGGGAATATATACATGTCCATCAGTCCGGACAAAAGCCGGTAATGCCGCGGTATAACCCCGAACTCCGAAGTCCAGACCAAAAATGCGCTCTATATTGCCACTTTCCGGGTATTCTACCGGGTGAACATGCCGGGAGACTTCGAACTCCGGGTATATTAAGCCAGTAAAGCGGGTAAATAGGGCCAGATATTCCTGGTTGAAGAACTCAAGCGTTGATTGACGCTTTGCGCTTTCGATCTCTTCCCGGTCGGTATACATATTGTCGTAACTTGTGGCATAGAATGTCTCAAACTCCGGGTCGTGTATCGCCGGCTTGTCGTCGATAATGCCGTTATGATCCCCTAATTTGGCCATTCTGTAGAAGTCGTTCCCGTATCCTTTGGGTGTTCCGCCAATCAAACAATATGCCTTATGTACTTGCAAGTTCGGCCGGATGATCTCCTGCCAGACGTAAGGACGCCATGACGCGTATTCATCAGCACCGACCGCGGCCCAGTCGGACTCGCCCCGGAGTCCCTCCGCGTTGTCCTGCCCGTCAACGACGAAGGTCGACCCGCTATCGAAGCGGACCGTTAACTCCGAGGCGTTTTGTTTATACCGCAACCCCACACTATTAAATAGTTTTAATATTCTCCCCAGGTGATCGTCCCAGACGATTTTTTTCGCTTGCTTCCTAAATGGCGCTATATAGACGTATTTCAGTCCGCGGGTATCGCCGGCTGCGTCACCCACTAATTTGTTTACTATAAATGTAGTCTTCCGGGCTTTGCGACCCGCTACAAGCACCTTGAAGCGGGCTTTTGAGTCGCGCGCCCGGATCTGCCAGGGGAGGATTTGACCCTCGAAGATGTCGAGATATACGGTTTTTGTCGGTTTCATGGGTTTTTCGGGCCGCTGTGGTCCTCTGTGGCGCCTTGTTGAATGACCACCGCTACCCTTTCGCCTTGAATACTGATCCCGGACGGCGGGGGGAAGAATAATTGTTCATAAAAGACCTTTGATAGGCCGATAAGTTCGCGGGGTTCCAGTTCTGGCATGTCTTTCCCCAGCTTTTGCTCTGCCGCGTGGATCAATTCAATACGTCGCTGGTCAATTATCCGCTTTTGTTGATGCATAAACGCCGGAAAATCTTCGTCGTTTATCAATTCCCGGACTGTCGATTCTCCCCGGCCGACTATTTCCCCAATATCCCGGGTGGTCAACTGTGGAATCTGAGCCAGCGTTGCAATTTCTATCTTTTCTTTATCCTTCAACCAGGCGCCCTTAGCCATAATCCAATTATACCATTGACAACTATTGACAAGCTATGATATACTCTTAATCAGATATGATAAGAGAGGAGGTGATTAATAAATGCTAAATCTTAGAGTTATGAATATGACCAGCCCCAGAACAAACACTCCAGTTGCTAATCAATTTTCAATCTGGACCAACCAGGGTTGGTTTTTTCAATCTTACAATTCCGTGATTGCTTTTGTACCTCACAAATCATCAGACACGAATATCCCGGACGAAACAAAAACGGTTCTTGATGAAACCTACTGGGATTATTCCAAGACCACAATGAAATACTTAGCCCGGTTTCTTAGAACCGACGCCAAGACCATCCGGAAGAATGTCAAAGCCGGTCTATATAAATTGACCGATCTGAACGATTGATACTCCATCCGCCCGGACTAGCAATAGTCCGGGTCAATGGATTATGAATAAAATAATAGCATTACCACAATTGCCCGCCGGCGTCCGGTTTGGTTTCCAGACTCGTTACAGCCAGCGATTATGCCAAGATTGCGGCTTCGTCCACTGGTATAGATGCCGCGAACTCAGAAAAAACCCGTCCTGGTGCCTTACATGCCCGGAAGTTGAACAGAAAACATTTATTGACGCTCAAATTCAGCAGCTACAATTCATTTGAGGGGAGGTGATAACAATGAAAGCATACTATACAGAATATCAAGTACTCGGAAACTATGGCGAGGGATGGGAGGAAGTAATCACCGAAGAAACCCGGACCGAAGCCCTGGCACGTCTGAAAGAATACCGGGAAAATGAGCCGGAATACGCTCATAAGCTAAAAGTTGTCAGATTTTACCGGACAATTGACATGATCCGGGCCAATGCTTAAACGGTGGCCGACGGTTTGGGTGCTTAAACAGTGGCCGGCGGTTTGGGTGCTAAATTTCCTCACCCGCTGTGCTGATACAGTCATTACATAACACCTTGTCGCCTTGTATAGACAACTCATTCAGTGACCGCCACTGCCCACATGCTTCACACTTCGACTGTCTGTACTCAACATCAATACCAGCCTTCCCCCTCACCCATCCCTGAATTCCGCCATGTTTTTGCATTATCTCCCTAGCATCAATGTCAGCCTGTGTCTTTATGTTCGTCCTCCCAGCTTCTCATTGCCTGTAAATAATCAATGCCAAATGCAAATAATGCCATACTGAATTCCCTCCACCCTCCCAGCTTCTCTAGCTCATTATATATATCTTCAAGATAAGGCAGCAAGTATCCGTTCCAGCGCTCCGGGTGCTTTTCCTGCGGGTGCGCTTCCGCCCAGACATGCGCGTTATACAGCTTAACGAACAGCACCTTGATAGACGGTAGATTTTTATTATCCATATCCTTAGAAGAAATCATATCCCATAATAACAGTTGCAAAACAACAGTTGCAATATATACATATTGCAATTGCAACTGTTGTTAGCCTACTAGTTATGGCGATGGTTGCAATCATTGCAACTGTCAATAACAAACATGGATATATAGCCATTTCCCAATAGTTGCAATTTGCAACTGTCATTGCAACTGTTATTTTACTCGTCATTTTCGTTATTTTTGGCTGTCTGTCCCATAGTAATCGCTGCATAATACTTTTCTCTGCCCTTTTTAATCTCTTCAATCATACCGTCTTCTGCCATTCTTTGAATTGTGGTTATAAACGTCCGCTCCGATATCCCGGCATTGGTGGCGGCGGTCAGTAACTCTTGCCGGCTGGCTGCCGGGACATCCGCCAGGATATTGTTAATTATCTCCTGGACCTCTTCTTTCTTTGTCTGATCTTCCCCGGCCACAATGCCTACATATTCGAAGCCTGTTACCTTTGTGGTGGTGTCCGGGAGGGTTTCTACTTTCATTCTAATCATAAACTTATCAAGCCTCTGGGCGTCCCGGGCCTTTGTCTGCTTCAATGTCATTTCTGTTTTACTCTTGGCTACAACTTCCAGTCTGAATTGAGTGTTGGTCTGGGCGTTTATATTCGATGATCCTCTCATTCGCTGACTGTCGGTTCTGTACGCCCCCTGGATCGGCTTATTCTCATGGTGGAGGACCAGGATGGCCTTCTGGGGGAAGAGGTTTCTTACCGCATCGAAGAAAGCCTGGGTATCCTCGGCTTTGTTTTCTGTGCCGACCATCAGGTCCACAAATGAATCAATGATTATCAGGCTGATATCTTCGGCAGATACTATAGATGATAGCGAATTGGCAAATTGGCTCATTTCGCCCCGGGAGTCGACCAATTGCAACTTCTCCGGATACTTCAGCCAGAAGATATTCGGGCTGGTGATTGATAGCCCCAGGAGGCGCTTTGCGGTCATGGATTCCGGGTTCTCCTTGTCTATGAACAGCACCTTGGCCGCCTTTGGGACTTTGAACTGCCCCAGCCAGGGTTCTCCGCGGGCTACGGCGTCAGCGATACTTAATGTTATGAAACTCTTCCCGGTCCCTTCACTGCCGTATATAAAACAAAATCCTTCTGAATAGATTATCTTTTCCATGATCCAGGGTTCTTCGGTGAATTTCTTTTGTGATAGCTCTTCGGCGGATATCAGGCTGAACTCTTCCGGGAGATAGTGCTGTTCCCATTCGGTTTTGGTCATGGCGGATTTTAGCAGATCAATGAATTGCTTCTTGTCATGGCCGTGGTAGAAGTAGTCACACACGTCTTTAATGCCTTCGGGCCAGATAACCGCCCGGGCCTCAGGCATCAATTCTAATAGTTTAATCGTGCCTGACCTACCAGCAGAATCGTTGTCATATGCAATAAAAATCGTTTTGCCTTCCAGGAGTTCTGCCCATTCTTTCATAAATGTCTTGGATCCACCTGTAGAGGAAGCGGAAGGCACTCCCTCCTGATTTAACTTCATGCAGTCCACTTCGCCTTCCGAAATTACCATGTAGGACTTCTCCTTAACTGCTGGGTAGTTAAACAGGGTGGCATGCGCGCCGCTGTCATAGCGGTATTTTTGTGATTCCGGGTTCTCCGGATCGTACTTCAGGTTTCTGTGTTTGGCGAATACAGCCTTGCCCCGCTCGTCCAGGACCGGAATGTGGAGTTCGTTTTCGTCCCATGATAGCTTGAATTTATCAATCGAAAACGAA
>Ga0315288_10000853_pt1 | contig 38841 bp, 32 predicted proteins | sample YL17G11_20_MG_FD_203454 | JGI IMG/M metagenome (GOLD analysis project Ga0315288, IMG submission 203454) | Sediment microbial communities from Yellowstone Lake, YNP, Wyoming, USA - YL17G11_20 | ecosystem: Environmental > Aquatic > Freshwater > Lake > Sediment | place: USA: Wyoming | collected...
ACACCGTCTTCACTTGTCAAAGAACGGCCTGCTCAAGCCCTTCGCTGAAGGCTATCCCTTTGCCGCGCCTTCAGCCTCGCCAAAATCAACCAGCATCAGGACTTGACATTACACCCCGAGTCTATCCGTCGAGCCGCACACTCAAAGAGACGAGAGCGCATTGGGCGCCCTCAGGAGAGCAGTGTACCGCCACCTTCGCGCACTGTCAAACGCCGGGCCAACCGCGTCCTTCGCGCGTACATAGAACCGGCCTCGGCTTGGCAGGAGGCCAATCGGCGAAATGGAATCCGAGAATGCCGATGGGTGTCGGTATCGGACAAGGCGTTCTCAGGGGAGGAATCAGATATGGGCAAGGTGCTTTCGATTATCATCGGGTTGGTCTTCCTGGCGCTTGGGATCTGGGGCATCAGCGCATGGGCAGGAGAGGTGCTGGTTTTCGTCAAGGCGGCCATCGCTATCATGGCCGTCATCGTGGGACTGGGGATCTTCATCTTCGGGGTGAGCGAACTGCGCGCCGGCGGCGAGCCGCCGGTGGTCCAGCCGCCTCTACAGCCGCCTTCGTCTGGGGGCTCGCAGTCGGCCTGAGTCCAGGCCACAACCTGTACACGCGAAAGCGGCGAGCGGATGCTCCGCTCGCCGCTTGACCTACGGATTCTCTTGCATTACGGTTACGACCGTAATGCAAGAGAATCTGCTGTGTAAGCCTCACGCCGCGCGCTGTAGAGTTTCTTGCATTATGGGTGCTCCTAACCATAATGCAAGAAACTCTATATCTCCGTCCGGGGGGCATACTCAGGCCTCGGCAGCCTTCTTCGCTGTCAGGACGACCGCGTCGAAGGCCGCCCGGTTGCGGACCGCGAGCTCAGCCAAACTGCGTCGATCGAGGCCTATCCCGCTGGCCTTGAGCGCGCTCATGAACCGGCTGTACGAGAGCCCATGATCGTGCACCGCGGCGTTGATGCGGGCGATCCAGAGCTGGCGGAACTCGCGCTTGCGGACGCGCCGGTCGCGGTAGGCGTACCGCTTGGCCCGCATAAGGGTTTCCTTCGCCGTGCGGAACAGCCTGTGGCGCCCGCCGACGAAGCCCCGGGCGTCTCTCAGCACCGACTTGTGGCGCCGGTGCGTTACCATCCCTCTCTTGACACGTGGCATAAGTGGACTCCAGGCTCCTCAGCTCGGCGGCACCAGCCGCTGGAAGGCGCGGCGATCGGCGGCAGACGCGAGCCCGGGGTGCCGCAGCCGCCTCTTCCGGCGCTCGGACTTCCGCGTCAGGAGGTGGCCCTTGTAGGCATGGCGGATCCGGAACTCGCCGGTTCCCGTTATCTTAACCCGCTTCGCCGCTGTCTTCTGCGTCTTCACTTTGACGCAGCGGCTCTGCGATCGGCTCTGCTTGGACTTGCTCTTGGGCATGAGGAGCGACCTTCTCCTTCTCCTTCGGCTCCTTCGGCGCTTTCGGCTCCCTGGGCTCCTTGGGCGGTTTCGCCGTCGGCTTCGGCGCCAACATCATCGTCATCATCCGATTCTCTTGCCTGACTGGCCCCTCGACCGTTGCGGCGTCTGCGAGCTCACGGGCAATGGTGTTCATCAGGTCGGTGCCCATCTGCGGCCGGCTCATCTCCCGACCGCGGAACCGCACGCTCATCCGAACCTTGTTGCCCTCTGCGAGCAGCTCTCTGAGCTTGCGTATCTTGATGTCGAGATCGTGCCGGCCGATCTGGGGCTTCATCCGCAGAAGGCGCACTTCGCCCGCTTTGCTCTTGCGTCGGCCCTCGCGATCTTTCTTGGCAAGCTCGTACTTGTGCTTGCCGTGGTCCATGATGCGACAGACCGGCGGTTGCGCGGCCGGCGCAACCTCGATCAGGTCCAGGTTGCGCTCGCGTGCAATGCGGAGAGCTTCGGGAACCGCAACAATCCCGAGCTGCACCCCGTTTTCATCAATCAGGCGGACTTCCCGAGCGCGGATGCGCTCGTTCACCCGAACTTCCCGTTCTATCTTTCCTGTTACCTCCGCCGGCGGCCGGCGCCGGAAGCGCCACCCGCCAGTGTTCGCGCAGGCTCTTCTGGCGTTCGCGAGGGGAACTCGTCGCCCAACAAAAGCGACGCGCCCGCGGTTTCGGAACACCAACCACAGGCCCGTCCCGGCTCGGGCAGTATACCAAACCCGGACGGCCGATGTCAACGGCGAATGGCCGCCCGCGGCTCAAGGATGGCGCCTGGCGCGGGCGGTTGTGAGGCACTGAGCCTATCTGCTACGATAGACGGCAGATTCGGAATCCGCTCGGAGAACCTGGACGATGATCCACCGCCCGCGGGCGAGCCGCAAGATCCGCCGCATATCGTACGAGGAGTTCCGCAACGCCGTCAGTGACGACGCCTGCTGCGCCGGCAGCGGTGGCGACATGGCGACGACGCTCGCCACCCTCATGGCACGCAGCCTTACCGGGACGAAGCCCGCAGATGCCCTCGACGAACTGCTGAGCCAGGGCGAGAGCACGCCGGTCCACGGCGTCTGGCACCACGCGCTCGTCGGCGAGCTGCTGCTTGTCTGCCTGCGGAATGCCGGGTATCCGATCTCGGACGAGGTGATCGACGAGGTGGTAGACCGCGGCCGCCAGATCCCTGGCGGCTCCTGCGGGTTCCTCGGCTCATGCGGCGCGCTGTCGAGCGCGGCCTCGGCCTACGCGATCCTTCTGGGCTCAACTCCGGTTGCCATCCGACCCCGCGAGGCGCTGCTGCGGTTCTCCGCCCGGTCGATCACCCGCCTCGCCGAGATCGGTGGGAGTCGGTGCTGTAAGAAGAGCAGCTACGTCGCGCTGGAGATCGCCCACGACACGTTCGCCAGGATCGGCTTCGAGCTGCCGGATGAGACCTTCGCGGGCCGCTGCCGTTTCCTTGCCTCCAACGACACCTGCGATGGGGAAGACTGCCCCTACTTTCCGAGAAAGCAGGCGAGCTAGCGGAGGCGGACCGACCTCTCTCGACGTCAGGTCCGGCCCGGCCGCTCCAGCCTCTCCCTGCTCAACAGCATCGCGTCTGCCGCCGTTCCTGAGAACGGCCGAAGTCGCACAGAGAACGCGATCGGCTTCGGTTCGAGGAGGTACTCGGTGAGCGGTCCCGGGCCACAGCTTGCACTGCCGAGGGGAGCCTGGGCGTAGTCGAGGTTGACGATCGTCTCGTCCCGGCGAACCAGCTCGTAGGTGTGCTTGGCGTTGGCCATATCCTCGGTCGTGTAGTGGTGCACACTGACATTCAGGAGCGGCATCCCAATAGCAAGCAAGCCAATGCCGCTGATATCGGTGACCGCGGTCCCGCGGACATCGGTCTTGTTGCCATTCTCCTGCGGGAAGATGTAGGGGACATACTGGTCTTGCACGGAGCCGCGGTAGACGCCAACCCGCGCGCTCTCCTTGCGGTCGACGTAGCTTTCGTGGGGCCCGCGCCCATACCAGGAGAAGCGATCGAACGCGCCCGGCATGCGGAACTGCAGCCCGAGGCGCGGGAGCACAGGCAGGTCGTTGCGGAGGGGTCGCACGTGTGTGTCGATCACCACGTCGCCCGAGCTGTAGACGCAGTAGCGGTAGGTACACCCGAAGTAAGGCGTGAACGAGGGGGGCGCGAGAGTGGCCTCGACGGTCACCTCCACCGCCTCCGGGCGGTCATCGGTCGACACCCAGCTCACCCGCTGCTGAAGCTTGTCGTATCGGAACTTCCGCCACTCCCGCGCAATGTGTACGTCATTATCCGTGGGTGCGCGCCACACGTTGAGGCGCGGCCCTGCGGCAAGGAGCGGCCGCCCCTGGTACTCCCAGGCCACCATCGTGCCGGGGTGGGAGTCGAAGCGCACGGTGGATTCCTCGCGCACGATGGTGATGAGGGAGTCATCCCAGTAGATCGCGACGGGGGAAACCACCGATGTGCGCTTGGCCGCTCGCGCGGCGGCTTTCACCGGCAGTTCGAACTGCGCCCAGGCCACCTCGTGCCCCGGCTGCGCCCACAGGGTGGTCTTCGCCAGCGTGAAGCTCAGGTTCAGCCAGTAGGTCGCACCAGGCGCCGGCTCTGGCAGCGTGTATGGAAGCGTTACCTCTTCGCTTCCGCCGGCCGGCGTTTCCAGTTTCGACAGGTCGCCCTCCGCGGTGACATCGCCGTCGCAAGCGAGCTGCCAGTGGCCGTGCAGATGGCCCAGTGATGAAAACTGGTACCGGCTCACCACTCTCACCCTGCCGGCGAGGAGATCGACCGGCTCGACGTGCACCGGCTCGATGATCTTCTTGTACTCGATCAGACCTGTGTGCGGGATGCGATCGGGGAAGCTCAGGCCGTCGATGCAGAAGTTCCCGTCATTGGGCTCGTCGCCGAAGTCGCCGCCATAGGCGAACCACTCCTCGCCTGACGCAGTCCGCTGGCGGATGCCGTGATCCACCCATTCCCAGATACACCCGCCGAGCAGGCGCGGGTGGGCGCGGATCGCCTCCCAGTACTCCTTCAGGTTGCCCGGGCCGTTGCCCATTGCGTGGGCGTACTCGCACATGAAGAAGGGCCGGTCGTCATCGGTCCGCTTCCCCTCCTCGATGAGGCGGTCGACGGTCGGGTACATGGTGCTCACGAGGTCGACCATGGGCGAGTCGCCCGCGCCCTCATAGTGGAGGAGCCGCGTCGGATCTGCGCCGCGAATCCACTCCGCCATCGCGTCGTGGTTCGGGCCATAGCCTGACTCATTGCCCAGCGACCACATGATGATCGAGGGATGGTTCTTGTCGCGCTCGACCATCCGCCTGGCGCGGTCGACGAAGGCATCCCGCCACTCCGGCCTCCTGGCGGGAATGTCCGGGGCCTCGTACCCGAAACCGTGAGTCTCCAGGTCGGCTTCGTCGATCACATAGAGGCCATACTGATCGCACAGATCGAGCCACCGCGGGTCATTGGGATAGTGCAATGTGCGAACCGCGTTGACGTTGTGCTGCTTCATCAGCACGATGTCTCCGATCATCGACTCCAGCGAGACCGCGTAGCCAAGATCGGGGTGAGTGTCGTGTCTGTTCACTCCGCGAATCTCGAGCGGGACCCCATTGAGCAGCACCTGCACGCCCCGCCTTTCGATCTGCCGGAACCCCACTGCAACGCGCTGAACCTCGAGGAGACTCCCATCGGGCCCGTGAAGCGAAAGCAACAGGGTGTACAGGTTGGGCTCTTCGGCCGACCACTTCCGCGGCGCAGTGACCGGCATGTGGGCCGCCAGCGCGACCTCCTGATCGCCGGGGACGGCGCGTCGCTCCGGCCCTCCGCAACGACCTGCCCGCCCTCGTCGCAGAGGTGAGCCGCGACCGAGTATCCCTTCGCCTCCTCGGCCGCGTAGTTCCGAAGCTCAACGGCGAGGTCGAGCACACCATCGGTGTAGCTCCTATCGAACTGAGTCCGGACAGCGACATCCCGCATATGTACGATCGGGGTGGCGAAGAGCGAGACATCGCGGAAGATGCCGCTCAGGCGCCACTTGTCCTGATCCTCGAGATAGCTACCGTCGGACCACTGGAACACGTGCACCGCGAGCAGGTTCTCGCTGGGGCAGGAGCCCTCGCAGGGGCGGAGGTAGGAGGTGATGTCGAACTCGGAGGGGAGATGACTGCCCTTGCTGCAGCCAACGACCTGGCCATTGACCGCCACATAGAAGGCCGAGTCTACGCCATCGAAGTGCAAGAAGACGCGACGGTCTTCCCAGGAGGGAGGCACGTGGAAAGTGCGGCGGTAGATGCCCACCGGGTTGTCATCCGGCACGTGGGGCGGATCAACCGGGTACGGGTACTGCGCGTTGCAGTAGTTCGGCACACCGTAGCCGTGGAGCTGCCAGTTGCTCGGCACCGGGATCGTGTCCCAGCTCGCGTCCACCAGGTCTTCGCTCTCCCATTCGAAGCAGTCTGCGGACTCGAACTCGGGCGGCGCCGCGCCCGGATGCGGCAGGTAGCAGAAGCGCCACTCGCCGTTCAGGGATCGCCAATAGGGTGAATGCCCGGGCGCGCCCACCAGCGCGCTCTCCTCGTCGGGGTAGGGCACCAGGGTCGCGTGCGGCGGCTGGACGTTCCGGCCGAGCAACTGGGGGTTTTCCCAGTCGCGCGGGGCGGCGCTCTCGCTCCGAGGCATGTTCTATCAGCTCCTTCCAGGGGACGCACGAGCCGCTCGGGAACGGGATGCCTTCGGGGAGCGGCGGGAGGCATATTCTGGAACCGGCTCCTCAAACCCTCCGCTCAGGGCGGCGAAACGGCACCTCAGGCGGCAAGGGCCATATTGTCCAACGCGCGATGCAGGAAGTGGCGGCCGCTGGGAGAACCATGCTGCGAGAGGGAGGGAACCACCATGGAACTCTCAGCCGTGACGTGGGCGTGGGTCGGTGGCGTCGCGTTCTTTGTGCTCGTCGTGCTTCCGTCGATCCGGGTCATCGGCCCGACAGAGGTCGGTCTGGTGGTCAAACGATTCTCCTGGAGCAAGCTCACCAAGGACCAGCCGATCGCCTTCCGCGGCGAGGCCGGATTCCAGGGAGACCTGCTCATGCCCGGGTTCCGCTTCAAGCTGTGGCTCGTCTACCGGGTCGCCAAGTTTCCCTGGGTGCAGGTACCGCCGGGGGAGATCGGTGTGGTGATAGCACAGGTGGGCGCTCCGATGCCCATCGGCGCGAAGTCCGCCGTCTACAAGCCAGAGTTCGGCAACTTCTCGAACCTTCAGGCATTCCTCGCGGCTGGCGGCCAGAAGGGGGTGCAGCGGCCGGTCCTGCCGCCGGGGGCGCTACTGCCCATGCACCCCGTCGCCTTCCTGGTCATCACGAAAGGCGAGGTGTGTGGCGTGCCGATCTCGCCCGACCTGCGAAGCCGGGCGGATCGGTCGGGAAGGCTCTCTCCGGCCTCATTCGGCCTGCGGCCCGAGCAACTGGAGCTCGTGCGCATCTCGCCTCACTCCGGCCACGATGGTGGCATCGTGGACATGGTGGGAATCGTCACGACCTTCGAGGGGGACCCACTGCCCTCCGGTGACATCGCCAGCCGGCTCGGCGGCTTCGCCGATCTGAGCGATATGGAGAGGCAGGGGGCGGCCGACCCGGAGGTGATCGAGAGAATCCTCGGAAGCAAGAACAACCTTCACAACAACTACCAGGACCTCCAGGCGTTCCTGGATCACGGCGGCAAGATCGGGCTTCAGCACGACCCGCTCCTCTACGGCGCCTACACACTCAACCCGTTCCTCGTCAGTGTCGAGCTGGTGCCAATGCTCGTCGTGCAGCAAGGGCAGGTCGCGGTCATCAAGGCCTATGTCGGCCTGGTATCGACCGACACCTCGGGCGCTGAGTTCAAGTTCGGCTCGCTGGTTCGGCCCGGGCACCGAGGCATCTGGCGAGAGCCGCTGCGAACCGGCAAGTATCCGATCAACCCGCACTGCTACCAGGCTGAGATCGTGCCCACCGCGATCCTGACCTTGAACTGGGCGGAAGCTTCCTCCGAGGCGCACAACCTCGACCGGCAGCTCAAGCAGATCGTGGCGAAGAGCAAGGAAGGGTTCGTCTTCAGCATCGATCTGCAGGTGCAGATCCACGTGCCGGACACGCAAGCGCCCAGGGTGATCTCGATGGTCGGCACGATGCAGAACCTGGTCAACGAGGTGCTTCAGGCCGCGGTCGGCAACCACTTCCGCGACAAGCTCCAGAGCATGCGTGCGGTCGAGTTCATCGAGACCAGGCAGCAGGTGCAGCAGCAGGCCTTCGCCTATATCAAAGCTCAGATCGACCAGTACGATGTCGAGACCCGGGGCGTCTACATCCAGGATGTGATCTTCCCACAGGACCTCGTGGTCGTGCTGACTCAGCGGGAGATCGCCAACCAGGAAGTTCAGACCTTCCAGAAGCAGCGGGATGCCCAGAACCAGCGCATCGAGATGGAGCAGTCGAAGGGCACCGCGGACATGCAGGCCGAGCTGGCGCGAGCTCGGGTGGGCGTCGATATCCAGACCAACCGCGCGCAGGCGCGGAAGGCTGAGGCCGACGGAGAGGCGACCTACATCCGGGAGACGGGTATGGCGAAGGGCGCCGAGGTCGAGGCCGTCGGGCTGGCTCGCGCGAAGGCCTACCGGGAGCAGGTGCAAGCGCTGGGGCAGACGCCGACCGCGGTGGTCAACGCGATAAACGCGCTGGCCGAGAAGAACGTGAAGATCGTCCCCGACATCCTGGTCGCAGGAGGAGGGGGTTCGCTCGACGGCCTCGCCGGTACGCTCATGTCATACCTGAGATCGGGTGGGTCCGGGCAGGCGCCCGCCCATGTCCCCGCGGCCGCCGCAGAGCAGGAGCCGCCGGCGGCGATGACGCCGTAGAGTATTTGCCCGCGGCGTGCGGTGGTCGGCGGGTCAGCTAACGGCGATCTCGGGTTCCGGCTGGCCGCTGGTCACTGTGGGCAGCTTCGGCAGCACCGTGAAGGCGAGTGTGGCGGCGACTGAGAGCAGCGCCGCGCTGCCGTAGAAGACCCACGGATGGTGCAGGTCCCACAACCATCCCCCCAGCAGGGGACCGACCACAGCGCCCGCCCCCTCGCCGGTGGCCACCAGCCCCATAACCCCGCCTCGTCGCGCGGTCGGCGCAAGCTGCGATACAAGCGCAAGCCACGACGGTGTGCCGAGGATGTGGCCCAACACGAGCACCACAGCCACCGGAGCGAGAGTGGCCATGCTGCGGCACGACGGGATGAGCCACATGGTTAGCGCCGATGCCGCCAGCGACAGGCGCACCGCATTGCGCGTGCCCCACCGGTCGGCCGCATGCCCGAGGGGAAGCCCGAGCGCGAGAACCGCCACTGCCAGACCGGCGAGAAGCGCGATGATCCGGACAGGCGTGAACGCCATGTCGATCTCGAGGTACAGGACGAGGAAATTGCTGAGGATAAGCACTCCCGCGCTCATCACGAAGCTGATCATGAGGACGAGGACGAGCAGTCGCCCGTTCATGACACCCCACCAGGGCTGCTTCACCGTCTTCCCGTCGGGGTCGTGTGTGGAGATGACCTCGGCCACTGCGCCCGGGACGTGGGGGAGCCCGAAGTAAGCCGTCATGCCGGTGGCGAGCAGAAGGCCGCTCGCCAGGAAGAACGGGGCTCGGTCGCTCCCGGTAAGATGGGCCGCGAGCGCCCCGAGCACCGCGGCGCCCCCGACGGCAGCAACGTAGACGGTGTTCATCACGCTCATCGCCGCTGCCCGCGACCGGTCCTTGACAAGATCCCCGACCGCGGCGAAGAGCGGGGGCCAGAGCGCCGCAGCGCCGACCCCGTCTGCCACCCGGAGAGGGAAGATGAGGAACCACAGCCGCGTGGGGAGCGCCATGAAGAAGATGGGGTTCAGGCAGACCACCAGCGGCCCGAGCATGATGAAGGGCTTTCGGCCCAGCCGGTCGGACAGCCGCCCGAGCGGGAACTTGAGGATCGTCTCAGAGAGAAGAAAGGTGGCGCTGGCCGCGCCGAGCGCAAGACCGGAGACGTGCAGGTCCTTGATCAGGTACACCGGCAGCGCGTAGATGTTGATGAGGGCGAAGGCAGCCTGACCGGCGCCGGTGACGACCGCGAGTGGCACGAGAAATGGATACTCGCGGAACACTGCCAGGTAGCCGTCACGCAGGCGAGATGCCATTGCCTATAGACGCTCGAATGCGGCCACGAGGGTGAGCCCGCGGGTCAGCCGCGTCGCCCCGGCCTCGGCGATGGTGCAGCTCCATGCCGGCGTGGCGAGGCCCGAAGGGTCGCCATCCCGGCCCTCGGGCCTGGGGACCCAGTCGGCGACGCCCTCGCGATCATAGCAGTACACCCGGGTCTTCCGCATCGCGCCTCCCGCCACGAAGCACCGGCCGAGCAGGCCACACTGCGGCACAGTCACGATGACGGCCCGCCGCGCCGCCGTGCACATCTTCGCCACGAAGTCCGCCGGCTCTGCGATGTAGTCCAGCACGCCGATCGCCACTGCGACATCGAACTCGCCCTCGAGGCCGAGCCGCCGGAAGTCACCGTGCTCCACCCGGACATTGGCGGCACCGGCCGCGTCGAGCTTCCCACGAAGGATCTCCACCATCTGCGCGGAGTCTTCGACCGCGACGACTTCGCGGAACGCGCGCGCCAGTGCGAGTGTGTAGAAGCCCGTCCCCGGGCCGACCTCGAGAGCCCGGCCGCCCGCGTCGCCGTAGCGTGCGATGAGATCCCCGACGACGCGCGCCTCCTGCCGCCGGATCGCCGCGATCACGGGCAGTCGGAGGTTTGTCTCGTAGAGCCGTGCTCCGCGATGGTAAGGGTTGTTGATGTTCACAAAGGTTGTCTCTGACGTCGAAACCAGGGCGGGCCACAGTGTACCGCGGCACGCCGACCAGTACAACAGGCGCACGGCGAGGAGCGCAACTCAAGGACTGCTCGCGAAGTCGTAGGCCTTGATGCGCCGGATGACCTCCGCGAGGTTCTCTGCATGCCGGCGGTTGAGCTGCTCACCTCGCTCACGGCTCGCCAACTGCGGCCGGCCCTCGAAGCCCTTGGGGACATTCCTGATCCAACCGACACGGTAGATGGCCGGCGCCGCGACCGGGCGGATGTACACGCCCTCTTCGCCCGCCGCCCGCGAGATGTCCACCGAACCGGGCAGTGCGTCCCAGACCTCGGAGGTCTCATTGGCTCCGCCGTGGCCGCCCATGAGCCGCCGCGTCTCCTCGGGCTCGTCCGAGTCGCGCAGCGACCACGCGTCCACCCGGAACACCTGGTAGTCGACGCTCGTGCCAGAGGTCGCCTCCTCCAGGATCTCTGCCTGCGCGAGGGTCAGTGACTCATCGCCGCCGCCATGCGAGAGGTAGACGACGATCCGCTTGAACCCGTTCCGCGCGCACTCCCTGAAGATCGCCCGGTGCATATCGGCTACGATCCTGTGCGGAATCGAGATCGTGCCCGGGTAGCACTTCATCTGGTCGTTGATATTGTAGAAGATCGGCGGCAGCACGATGCAGGGCTCGACCTCCGCGGTCAGGCGGCAGACCCGGTCCGCCCGCAGCGCGTCACACCCGGTGGGATTGTGGGGGCCGTGCATCTCCACACACCCCACCGGCAGCAGCGCCACATCACAGGTTTTGGCGAACTCCGCGATAGCGGTCCCGCTCGCCTCATGCCAGATCATTGCATCTCTCCCTTGCGCTCAGAACTGGCTTAGAACTGGCTTGGTCGTTCCGCTACTGCGGTGGCTTCCCCTTCTCGCGGCCGATGCCGACCGAAGAGGACAATGCTGCGCCGGCGCAGCAAAATGCACCAGCGGCGTAGCATCCGCGCCCTTGCTGAAAGGAGACGCCCGTGAGCAGGCTGTTCTATGGGATAGACGAGCTGCTGACGCAGCCGACTTTCCCGGGGATGAAGGATCCGACGCTCGTCTACTACCACTTCCGCCCGGCGCGGCCGGCGAATCTGCTCGTCACACGCGACCCGGACTCCGGCGACTTGAACCTCGCCTCCGGCACCTATGGCCCGCTCACCGATCGCCTGTACACCATCTGCCTGCATCTACACTCCAGCCCGCACTCCGCCCGCAACCTCTCCTCCATCGGGGCGGAGTGCGTCGTTCCCCTGCCCGGCAAAGACCTGGTCCGCGAAACGTGGATCCCGGCGCTCCCATTTCCCCGCGGCATCTTCGAGGCGGACGTCGCCGAGCTGACTCTGCTGCCCTCCAAGGTTGTGAGCGTCCCCGGCATCGCCGAGTGCCCCGTCAACCTCGAATGTCGCGTCGAGTTCATCAAACAGCTTTACGGGCGCACGTTCGCCGTCTTCCTGACGATCGTCGGCGCGAGCATCGATGAGGAGATGCTGGCCCGCGATCGGCTGGGCGTGATTGCGCAATACCCGACCTATGAGGTCGATGACGCGACCAACGTGTGGGGCGGCTCGAACGAGCGGCTCGGCGTGAATGCCGAGCTGCTCGAAGCCCCCGGCTTCCCCGCCTGCGCGAAGCGCGGCTTCAACAGCGACATGACTGCATGGCTCGCCGACCTCCGCTCGGAGGGCTATCTCAGCGACGTCGAGCTCGCCACGCTCGGCGGCTGGATCCGGGAGCTCGGCGCGGCGTCGGGTGAGCGGCGCGGTGAGCTTCGCGAGCATATCACCCACGCCCTACGGCTCGCGGCGTGGGAGGAATGGGACCACCTGCACGCGCACCTCGGCGCCACAGAGTGACGGGAGAGTGAGGACGGAAATGGCAAAGAAGCGCTTCTTCTCCATCGATGAGATCGACTCTCTCCAACACACCGATCGTGTGATGGACCCGGCCGCGTACAGCCTGAGAGCGCCGATGGCGCAGCTTCTTCTCGTCACCCGCGACCCTTCGATGGGCTCAGGGTCGCCCCGAGCGGAGTCGAGGGGCGATGGCGTCTGCGTCCGCGCCACCACGCTCTGCCCGCTGACCTGGACCCCTTACTCGCAGTCCGTCAATATCCCGCTGGATGACGAGCGAGTGGTCCATAACCTGAGCGCGCCCGGCGCCGAGTGCGTCCTCGCCGAGCCGACGCGCGATCAGCTCCGCGAGGTCGCGATCTGCGGCCAGCGCGCGCCGGACGGCATCTGCGAGGCCGACATCGCGCGGCTGAAGCTCTGCAAGTCGCTCTATGTCGATGTGCCGAGCATCGACGACTGTCCGGTGAATCTCGAGTGCGTGGTAGATCACGTCGAGCAATTCCATACCCACCTCATCGCCTTTACCCGCGTGGTGGGCGGGAGCATCGATGGCGCCTACCTCTTCAAGGAGCGCGAGGAGATCATCTCGATCTACCCCACGAACGTCGTCGACGACGTACTCGACGCGAGCGGCAACGTCCGGCGGCGGGTCTCGCTGCTGCGAGACATCTACCCATGCCCGCAGTTCCCCTACGCGCCGAAGTCAGGCTGGGGCAATGACTTCAACAAGTGGATGCGGGATCTCCGCGATGAGGGATACATCGCCGACGCGGACTACGATCTGCTCATCGCGTGGCGGAAGCGATGGGACGAGCTCTTCATGGAGGGTGACTCGGCGGAGCGGGCCGCGCTGAAGACCCGCCTCACCGATACGAGCCGGTTCATGGTGCAAGGCCGGTGGGCGAAGCTGCACGACTATCTCGCGGACGCCCCGATGCCCTGAGAAGCGCCTTTAGTCGGTCTGCCCTCCTTGCACCCGGCAGGGCCTCTCTCGAATAGCGCAGACGACCGCGCTATTCTGGCGAGGCGTCGACGCCCTGCGGGCGTCTCCTCCCTCGATAGGTTTCGACGGTCCGCGCGATGAGGTCCGTGGTCCACACAACTCCCATCTCGCGCAGCGCCAGCAGGGCGCCGCCGACGGCCGGGGGCACAGGTGGGATGACAGGGCGAACAGCTGGAGCGATCTCCGACAGGCGGGCGCACATGCGCTCCCACCACAATCGAGACCGCTGCGCAACCCCGCCGATGGCGATCGCCGGGAAAGAGAGCGACTCCATGTACAGTTCGCGAATCGCATCGCCGGCAACCTCCGCCAGTTCGTCGGCCGAGCGGTGGATGCATTGCAGGGCAACCCGGTCGGCCCGCTCCGCCTCGGAGTTCACGATCTGCGCAAGCGCCGCGATCTGCCGTCTGCTGAAGCCCTTCACGTAGACGAGGTTGAATATGTCGCGCAGGGTGGCGACGCCGAGCGCATTGATGATTGTAGCGGACAGGCTCGTCCGGCGCTCGGCCGTCCAGTCCGAAGCGAACGCGGCGCGCAGGCCGAGCAGCCCGATCTCATAGGCGCTCCCATAGTCGTTGAGCACCGGGCCGAGCCCGCCGAAGTGGAGGTCGGTCCCCCGGCGTGGGTGAAGGGGGGAGGTGCGATCCATCGCCGAGGGCTGAACCGTCGCCGGCCCACGAGCATGGACGAATGAGCCTGTGCCGGAGAGTACGATCAGTCCCCACTCTTCCTGAGCGCAGGCGAAGGCGGTGTCGACCTCTGTCACCGCGAGGTGACGGCCGAACCGGTTCGATCGCTCGACGGCCTCGCGCGACGCGCCGGCGGGAGGGCCGCCGGCAAGCCACACCTCGGCGCCGCTCACGCCGGCGAGGGACTCCACAATGGCGTCCGCATACGAAGCCGCGATAACCTCGGGGGGATCGTAGTAGGTATGGGTGGGCCCGCCGCGGCCCCAACCGACGACCCTGCCGCTCTCATCGAGCAGCGCGGCATCGCACTTGGAGCCACCGCCATCTATGCCCAGCGCGTATCTCATCGAACGGGATCTCTCACATCCCGTAGGGGCCTATGGCCATGCGCCCCTACCACGCCAACAGACGCTGGCGCAGGCTGCGGAGTCGCGCCGGCTCTCGGACGTAGTCGGTGAACGAAGGCACCGCCGCGAGCGCGATTTCCTGTGCGGCCTGCGGGTTCCTCTCGTGCAGCGCCTTCAGCAACTCATAGTCCTGGATCCCCTCGAGCATCTGCTCGTAGCGGATCGAGTCGAGCACACCATCCGAGCCGGGGTAGACGATGAAGGCATCGCCCGCCGGGAGCGTGCTTCCCGACCCCCATTCCGGCTCGAGATCGTTGAACGGGTCCGGCGTCCACGCGTTCCAGCCCCAGTGCAGGTAGCCGGTCAGGTCCCATCGGTAGTTCATCCAGTGCAGAATCCGCGTCTTCAGCAGCGGATAGTCGACGAACCGGTTCGGATGGTGGCCGCGCGGGAAGAGGCAGGTGTAGTGCCACACCTGCTTCCCTGCCTCGCGCCGGGCGCGAATCAGGTCGATGTGAGGATCGTAGCGGCCAAGCAGTGGCGCCCAGACATCGACGTGCTCGTCGAAGAAGTCGTAGTCCTTGCTCACATCGAGCGCCTCGATGATCGGGAGGTCGGGAGCGTAGCGATGGGCCATCGACGCAATCCGCGCGTAGTCCTCCATCTGGCTGCCATGCGGCTCATCGCCGATGTGGATGAGCACGCGCCCGGCCATGCCCTGCTCCCTGACATGCCGGGAATACTCGCGCAGGAACTGGCAGAGGAACGGCTCCACGCGAGGATCATCGCATCGCAGGCGGCGGATATCGACCCGGTTGCCGACGACCACGGGGACCGGCACTTCGAATGCCGCGTCATATCCATCGCGCACTGTGAGAAAGGGGCCATCCAGCCAGAAGTCGGTCCCAAGCCCGCGCAGAATTTCGCACCATCGGTCGAACCGGGAGAAGTCGAGCTTCAGTTGCCCGCTGTAGGCGATGAAGCGGCAGACCCATCCATACGGCCGAACCCAGAAGACGTTCTGGCGGTGCTCCCAGAGGTTCCGGAGGAACCCCTCCATCATGCGCCACCATGGTTCGGAGTACAGCGTGGTGACCCCGAAGTGCTTCATGACCCGCTCTTCCGCCCAGTACCAGTTCGCGATTCTGAGCGAGCGCTCGGCCGGAAGAAGAGCCGACGCAGCCTCCACGGTGTATCCGAGCTCAACTTTCTCGTTGCCGTCGGTCATGATGACCGAGCCGCGGTAGGCGCCGGGCGCCGCCTCCGGCGGGACGTGCAGCGTCAACCACACCGGCTGCGCCTGGCCGGGCTCGAGAGCGAGAGATCCCAGATCGAGGAGGGGATCGGGGAACAGCCCGGGCGCCGTGCCCGCAAGCTCCTCGGTCGGGGTCTGGGGCGTGTTTTTCTTCACCGGCACGTAGCCGACGGCCCGCCACCGCGGCGCAGGCAGCTCACCCCGCGCGCCGCGACAGGGTGCTGCGTCGACGGTGACTCCTCTGCGCGGGCTGTCCGACAGCACCACGAGCTGCAGCGATACCACCTCGTTCCGCGCCGCCGACAGCGTCCACTCGGCCGGGTTGTCTCCGGGCCGTGCGCTACGGAAGACGTGCTCGAGCGAGTCGACCCACCAAGCCTTCATTCTTCTCCTCACTATGGGGCAGGAGCGCGCTCCTGCCCTGCACCGTTCAGAGCGCGGTGAAGCGCCACCGTCGCCAGGATGAACCACGAGCAGTTCGGAACCCAGGTCTCGTTTGTCCACCAGTCCGCGTCTACACCGACCCACCCCGCCTCCGCGGCCGGCGACCGAATGTCCAGGTAGGGGAAGTCCCACGGATAGGGCGGGCCAGCATAGGTCACGCGGGGCGCGCCCATGGAGACGAAGCCGTTCACCACGCCGCCCGGCTGCTCACCGGTGCGGTGCTCGGGATAGTGGCAAAGCCCGGTGTGGTAGATGCCGAGCTGCTTGGGCCCGACCCCGCAGACCAGACTGGTCGCCCGCGGGTTGCGGCCGAGCACCCACTGCACCTGCTGCTCGGCGAGTGTGAGCAGCTCCGGCCGCGCCAGCACTCGTGCCGCCCGGCAGGCTGCCACCGCGAGCGACAGCAGCGCGCAGTCATACCCGTGGAACATGTGGACGAAGTTGACTGGATCGGGCGCGAACGTCCATTCCATCATCTGACCATAGGGCGTCTTCGCGCAGAGCGACTGCGCCAGATCCATCGCGCGGCCGAGCGCGACCCGTGCGGGTCGTGCCTGCGTGCCGTTTGAGAACAGCTCAAGATAGTCCAGCAGCGCGTGGAGGTAGGTGAACGGCGCGGGGATGTAGTCGATGCCGCAGGCTTCGAGCGAGATGGCGTATCTCGCGCCAGCAGGTGACAGATAAGGAAGCTTCGCCCGCTCCTCGCGCGGCACGCCGAGCACGCGCTCTCGATAGTCCGCGCACTCGCGCGGAAACGGGAAGATCCCCTCCGGCTTCTGCTGCGCAACGATGCGGGCGACGCGATCCTCCAGGTCGGCACGCAACTCCTCTCGCGCGTCCGACCGGTAGAGAGACACGTCGAGGAGCGCGAACGCAGCATGCCACCGGAGATACTCGGCATCCGGCGGCTCGGCTGTGTGATGATGTTCCCAGGTCGTCTGCGCCGTTGCGAGACAGCGCCGCGAGAGCTCATCGTCGTGGGCCCGGAGGGACACTCCCAGGTCGGCGAGCGAACTTGAGATGAGCGCCGACGTGAACACGGGCCCGTAGGTCGGAATGTCGCAGATGCGCTCATCAGGCGCGGGCAGCGCACGCTCATCTCCGCTGTCCCGGAGGTTGTCGGTCTCCTCGTGGATTGGGACATTCAGCCAGCCGAAGCGTGAGATCACGCCGAGCGGGAACAGCCCGTCATCGCTCACGGTCTTGAGCAGGAACCGCCCTTCCCAGGCGGCCTCGGCCAGCGGATCGGGAAGGGCCTCGCCGAGCCGACGAAGCCCGGCCGTCTGTTGGGCGGGAGCTTGCTCCTGCCACAGCCGGGACAGACCCCACAGCGCGAGGTACGACCAGCAGATGTACTTGTGGTTGTCGCCCGCGTCGTGCCAGCCGCCGGTCAGGTCGGCCGAGCCCGTGATCGTCCAGTCGCCGCCAGGGCCGAGATGCCGGTTGTGGCTGCGGCCGATGAGCGCGTCATCGAGGTGACAGGCCGGATGCCAGCCGGGGACTTCCACGCCACAGCGCTGGGTGAAGTACCAGCCAAGGGTCAGGTTGGGAAGCGAGAGATAGATATCGGCGTCGATCTGGAACTCAGGCGACGTGGCTTCTCGGCCGTCAGCGAACACGACGCGCACGCGGTAGGCGCCGGGCTCCTCAAGCGCCGATAGGTCCGCGCGCCAGTACTCTCGCCCCCAGATGTACTCGCCCCATTCCTGGAGCGGTCCGCGGTGTACGACGGTCGCGCCTCGCACGACCTCGAAGCTGCCTGCGCCGGCCGCCTCCCTCACCGCCACCACCGCGACCTTGCTGCTTCTCGGGTGATAGGCGGGCGGCAGGTGTATCTCGATGGGTATCGCGCCAAGCCCGTCGAGGTACGGCACATCGAAGCATGTCTCAGCCCCGCCCAGCGACTCGAGCACCACCTGCACGCGGTTCGCCGCGATGGGGCTGACGCCGTGCACCTCGACACGCTGCCAGTCCTCGGCGTCGACGTTCCCTGACCAGACCACGCCCATCTCCGCCAAGCGGTCGAACCTTGGCCCGTCGTCCGGCGAGGTCCAGACCTGGGGCGCACTCGACTGATCACCTGCCCGTTGGCCGAGCGGCCTGCCCTCTCGCACCCACACCAGCCCGATCCGTCCGCGGCCCTTGATGTCACACTCCAGCAGATAGGGGTGGTCTGGCTCAACGTGACGCGGCACGGTCCTCCAGCGGCCGGCGCCAACGAGGCTCAGAGAGAACGGAGAGCCTGCACGAAGGCCGGGCGAGTGGTGCCGGCCGGCGGAGCCAGGCTCGGCCTGCCACAGCGCCGCATCATCTGGGCATAGGTTGACGGTTGGGCTGCGGAACGAAGGCATACGATCACTCCGTCTGGATGCGCGAGGCTTCTCCTTGCCTGCGGGGAGTCCCTTCAGACCGAGGCCCTCTCGCACGTCGCTGAAGCCGCGACCTGCGGGCAAGGCTGCCACTCGCTGCGCGAGTAGCAGAGGTGAGACGCGCGCAACCGGAGAAAGGCGAGCCGCGGTCGGCCATTCGAAGTCGTTTCGGGAGTCCGGCGTGAGGCACTCGGCTGAACTTGTCGCGGGCGTCGATGTCGGCGGCACGAAGATGGTGGCGGGGTTGGCCACACGCGACGGTCGGATCATCGCTGCCCATCGAGCGCCGACTCCGGGGTCAGACGTCGGATCCGCGATCATTGGCCTCCTTCGGCGGGTCCTATCCCAAGTAGGCGTGAGCGCCAGCGAAGTCGCTTCGGTTGGCGTCGCAGTGCCCGCAGTGACCGACCGGAAGCGCGGAACCGTGCGCTGGGCGCCGAACATCGGGGGCTGGGGGGCCGAGACGCCGCTTGCCGATCCGATTGCAGACGCGCTTGGGATCGGGGCCTCGCTGCACTATGATGGTCATGCCTGGGTGGCAGGCGAGTGGTGGCTCGGCGCGGCCAGGGGCGCGCGTGACGTTGCCCTCGTTGCCGTCGGCACCGGCATAGGCGGTGGTCTTATCCTGGACGGGCGGCTGCACCGCGGCCGGGTCGGTGTCGCAGGGGCGATCGGCTGGTGGGTGTTCGACTGCTCGCGGGTCGGCCACAGCCGGCGCGAGGGTGAGGGGCTGCTCGAATCCGTCGCCTCCGGGCCTGCGATTGCCCGTGCCGCGGGAACGCAGGATGCCAAGGAAGCCTTCGAGGCCGCGCGGCAGGGCGACGGCGCGGCCCGGCGGGCGGTCGATAACGCGGCCACCGCGCTCGGGGCAGCAGTGGCGAGCTTGGTGAGCCTGGTTGACCCGGAGGTTGTGGTCCTCGCCGGCGGCGTCATCACGGGAGGCGGTGATCTCTTCCTGCCCCGCGTGCAGGAGATCGTCCGCCACGAGGCGCAACCACAAATGGCGTCCGGCGTGCGAGTTGTCCTGGCCGAGCTGGGCGAGGACGCGCCGTGGCTCGGAGGAGCCAAGCTGGCGCTGTCGGACCTCGAGGGAGAAAAGGGAGACGGCTGATGTCGGCAGAGCAGTGGTTTGCCAAGACGGAGGAGATCCATCGGCGCATTCGCGAGACCCAGGTGGACAACATCAACGCTGCAGCCGGGGCGATCACCAAGTCGATCATGGCCGATCGCGTCGTCCATCTCTTCGGGTGCGGACACGGCGCGCTGCCGGTGATGGAGTGCTATCCGCGCATCGGCGGCTTCGTCGGTTACCATCCGATGACCGAGCACTGCCTCTCCTACTTCACCAATGTCGTGGGGGACAGTGGCGTGCCGCAGTTCCTCTTCCTCGAGCGTCTCGAGGGGTTCGCCCAGGTGATCCTCCAGAACTACCGCCTCGACCCGCGCGACTGCATGATGATCTTCTCCCAGTCGGGTATCAACGGTGTCGTGATCGATATGGCCCTCGAGACCAAGAAGCAGGGGCTCACTCTCATCGCGCTGACCTCGCTCCAGCATACGCTCTCGGTCTCGCCCCGCCACTCCAGCGGCAAGCGGCTTTGCGAGATCGCCGACATCGTCGTCGACAGCTGCGTCCCCGCGGGTGACGCGATGATCGACGTGCCGGGGCTGAGAGAGAAGGTCGGGCCTGGTTCGACATTCGGGTTCGTCACGGCGGTGAACGCCATCAACTGCGAGGTCGCGCGCATGCTGACCGAGCGGGGGCACCCCCCGCTCGTCAACATCTCCCACAACCTGCTGCCACCGGATGAGGCGGAGAAGCAGATGGCCAGGGTGTGGGAGGCATACATCGAGAAGGTGAAGTCCAAAGTGTAGGGGCGCACGGCTGTGCCCCCGAACGCCGCCACGCACACGTGGCAGAGGAGGAACGATGGAGCGCAGAGGGATTCACGTGATGTTCAGCGGCCGCACGCACCTGCCGGCGATGGAGCGTCTCGTGGGCGAGATCGCGCCGTCGCTTGGGCTCAACTGGGTGATCGCCGAGGTCAACGGGAACTTCCAGTACGCCAGCCACCCCGAGGCGGCAGAGGCCAATTCCATCACCGCGGACGATGCTCGCCAGCTGGCGAAGATGGCCCGCGGCCACGGCGTCGAGCTGGTGCCGATGTACAACTGCCTCGGCCATCAGTCGTGGAAGGAGCGGCCAGCCGCGCTGCTGCGGAGCCATCCCGAGTTCAACGAGGCGCCGGACGTCGACGCAACCGCGAAGGACTTCTACTGCATGAGCTGGTGCCCGAATCACCCCGATGTCAACCCACTAGTCTTCGATCTGTTCGACGAGCTGATCGATGCCTTCGGGGCGAAGGCGTTCCACGTCGGGATGGACGAGGTTTTCATCCTGGGCCATTGCCCGCGCTGCAAGGGAACGCCGAATGCGGATCTGTTCGCGAAGGCGGTCAACGACCTCCACGCCCATCTCGTGGGGAAGCGCAAGATGGAGATGCAGATGTGGGGTGACCGGTTCCTCGACTCCGAGACCGTCGGGTGCAGGCACACCTGGGAGGGCAGCGCGAACCAGACCTGGCCTGCAGTGGACATGGTGCGGAAGGACATCGTCATCTGCGACTGGCACTACGAGGAGTGGGATGACTTCCCCTCCGTGCGCTTCTTCCTGGACAAGGGCTTCCGCGTCTGGCCGGCGGGCTGGAACAGGGAGAAGAGCGTCGCGCGCTTCACCGAGGTCGCTCGGCGTGACGCGACCCCGAAGATGCTTGGCTACATGGCGACGACGTGGGGCAACATGACCGACATCGTCGCCGGCCTTGCGGGCGAGCCCACCGCGACCGATCGTGTCGCAGCCGTTGTCGCGGGAGTCAAACTCGGCGCGAAGCTAGCGAAGGACTGAGACGCACTGGCGGCGAGCGGACTGCGCGGCCCGTCCGTCAGCGAACGGGCCGCTCGCGTGCGTCCGTTAGCTGCACAAGACAGCAGCAGGATGCCCTGTCCCGCCGGTGAATAGCCCGAGATATGAGACTTCGGCGGGCGGGGTTCACCCCTCTTTCGAGCGCGCTGGGGAGGCGAAAGCCTCTCGGTGCGGCCCGCAATCGCCTGCTCCTCCTGCTGCTGACCGCTGCGATAGCTCTCACGGCGAGCAGCTGGCTCGGAGGCTACCGGGCATCCCAAGCAGCCCTTGCCGCGCCTCCGAACCGCGAAATGGCGTCGCCCGCGGAGGGCGAGCGCATCCTCATCTTCGCGCCCCACCCAGATGACGAAATGCTCGGCTGCGGCGGCCTCATCCAGGCAGCGCTCGCCCGCGGAGCCGAGGTCCACGTCGCGCTGATGACCAATGGCGATGCCTCCGAGCTGTCGCTTGTCTTCGGAGAGCGGGAGCTCTCGCGCAAGCCACGCGCCTTCATCGATCTCGGCCGCACTCGTCAGCAGGAAAGCATCGCGGCCCTCGGCAGCCTCGGCCTTCCGGCCGAGCGCATCTACTTCCTCGGCTACCCAAACAACGGCCTGGTCGCGCTCTGGCGACCCGATCATTGGCTTCGCGCATCTCCCTATCGCTCCCCCTACACCGCCGCGATCGCATCGCCATATCAGCGCTCCTTCACCCCCGCAGCGGCCTACGCGGGCGAGCAGGTCCTTTCTGATGTCGTGGCGCTCCTGGAGCAGGTGAAGCCCGACGCGGTCTATGTCACGCACCCGCAGGACATCCACCCCGACCACTGGGCGACATGTGCATTCGTCAGCTACGGCCTGGCCACAGTGGCCGCGCAGAACGCCGACTCCTGGGCCAGCCGGACGCGGCTCTATGGTTACCTCATCCACTGGCCGCACTTCCCCTCTCCGGGGAGACTCAGGCCGAAGCTGCCGTTGAAGCCACCTCGCGAAATCGTGACGACCCGCGCTGACTGGATCGAGCTGCCCCTCTCGCCCGATGAGACGGAGCGCAAGCTCGACGCCACGAGGATGTACCGGTCGCAGCTCCCCAGCCTCGACCGTTTGCTGCTGAACTTCGTGCGCGCGAACGAGCTCTTCGCGCGGCTGCACGTGAGGGAGGTCCAGACGACGGACGCGCTGGTGTGGGTCGACGATAGCAACCGGCGACGCAACCTGCACGGTGCGGACGTCGCGGAGGTCACGCTGGAGATCCGACCCGATTCCCGGATCAAGGCGGAGCTCACCCGCGCACCGAACAAACTGGGCAAAGGCGCCTACGTCTCGCTCGACCTCAGGTCGTGGGACGCCTCCGGGCGGCCCGTCATTGAGAACGTCACTATCGCTCGCGGCGTGCATCCCAAGGGCCTATTGGTGGAGCATGAAGAGGTCCGAGTGTTGCCGGTGGCGGTCAGCAGCCTCGGGCCGGGGCGGGTGACGATCAACGGGCTGAGAGTGCCAGGAACGGCGGGGCACCCCCGAACATGTCTCGTCACCTGCTGGGGGAGCGTGAACGATAAGGTCACCGACCCGGCCGTGGTGGCCAGGGTCGAATCAGCCGCGTCCGTTTCGGATTAGTGAGCGCGCGATATCGCGGTACATTCTCGCGCGGTCGAGGATGCCCCTGAGGAGGCCCCTCTTTTCCTCCTTCATCACGTGTGTGACGCCGAAGAGAGGGACGCTTCGCACCTTGAGGCCGTGCGCCTTCGCGTACTTCGTGAGCATGGTCTCGACCGCGAATCGCGCTGTCTCGACGCGGGGCACGGCCAGGAAGACATCGCGGCGAATCGCCCTCTGCCCGGAGATGTACGGCACCAGGAATTGGGACAGATCGGTGATGGCGCGACCTCCGCGGAAGATCCCGACCGCCATGTCGGCCTCGCCCGAAACCACCGGGCCGACCAGCGCGTCAACATGGGCGGAAGTCAGCCCGATCAGGTCCGCGTCGAGGAACAGGATCACGTCCGCGTCCGTCTGACGCACCCCGGCCGTCATCGCTCCGCCCTTGCCGACATTGCGGGCGAGCGCGATCGCGTGAACGCTTGCGAGCCCCTGCACCGCGCCCGCGTGTCCGTTCCTGAGCGCCGCATCGGCCGTGGCATCGGTCGAGCCGTCGTCCACGACGACGATGCCGTGCACCGAATCGGTTGCGCGCAGTACCTCGATCACCGCGCCGATCCGCTGCTCCTCATTGAACGCGGGGACGACCGCGGTGACTTTCACCTGCCCCGGCAGGTTCACTGAGGGGCCGCGTCGATCCTTACTCAACTCAGTCTGCTCTTCGGAAGGCCGTGCCATCGCTTCACGATACGACAGATGATTGCTGCGCCGGTTTCCCCGAGCGTAGCCGAGCGGGCCGCCTCCGCCCTCGCCGGACGTCTACAGGTTCCACACTCCGAGCGATCAGTCCTGCGCCGGCATGGGAGGGTGCTCAGACACGCTCTCGGCCCCCGCCCGGCGCAGATCGACGGCAGCCAGCGCGAGCGTAGCGTATAGCAGGAGGCTGGCCCAGAACAAGCACCCCAGCGCGCGCGCAGACTGGCTCATCAGCAGCGGCGTCATCGCACCGAGCGCAATGAGGGCCGCCCTAAGCATGCATACCGACAAGGCGCTCACTCGGTCTCGCTCCGTCACGAGTCGCACCGCGACCGTTGCCGGCAGGAGCAGCATCACGAAGAAGTAGGTCCACGACAGCGCCGATGTGAGAAGCAGCAACGTCGTCGCCAAGCTGTACCCAACCGCGCGCTGTATCCGGTCGCGTGCAGGCCACCCCTCGACTCCGCTCGGGATGGACCACCCGCAGGCGTAGATAAGCACGAGGACGAGCACGCTCGACACGGCCAGCACGACCGCGTTCACGGCGCCGCTGCTGAGGTCGGCGACATTCACGTAGATGGCACGCGCCTCCCTCGCCGCCACCTGGACGTTCACCCGGGTGAGGAACCGCCGGGCAACTGCAGGAAGCGACTGGTTCCCGTAGTCCAGCGAGTGCTGCCCCCAATCCCCGGCCTTCCCGTGCGACACAAAGGGCAGGGCCACCCGATCGCTCCAGTCGCGCAGTTCGACGGCATTTCGGTGGAACCCCCGCACAGGCGCGGGCAGCACGAACAGGAAGAACGCGGACCACAGCGCACCGGCAACGACCACCCCGTATCGCCGCCGGTACAGGAAGTAGGCGAGCAATGGCACGGGGAAGACCTTGATGGCGATGGCCGCGCCGAGCGGCCCGCCGGCCCGCCACTGTCTGCCTCGCAGATCATCCAAGAAAGCCCAGTAGACCAGGGCCATGATGAGGATGTTCGTCTGGCCGAGGAACAAGGTGTCGAGGGCGAAGACCGCCACAAGCGCCGTCGGGACCCAAGAGGCGCGGCGGCCCCCCGCATCTCGGGGAAAGGCCAATGTCTGCGCCAGCCACAGGGACGCTCCGAAGAGCACGAGGTTCAGCGCGTACCAGAGAAAGAAGAACGGCGCCGGGCCGAGCGCGGCGAGCGGCGCCACCAGCACCGCGAACGCCGGCGGATATCGGTAGTGGGGAAGCTGGGCGAGCGTCTCCCCCGAGAGCACGCGGCGGCCGGCATCGTACCACACCTCCGCGTCCTTGTAGTCATGGTGCCGGAACTTCACAACCATGACCACTGTGATCGCCGCGACGAGCGCCCCCGCGACCCATCGCCACCGGGCGGCTCCGTCTGGCCACTGTCGGCCTTCCCTGATGTCCTCCCCTGCTGCGGATGACATGCGCATGTTCTTCTCTCCGCCCGCCCGCGCGCCTGCCGGTGGAGGGTCGGTGAGATCCGGGCAGAACTAAGGACTGGCCCGTGGAGGTGCGCCGTGAATATCGTGCGCAGGGAGGCTGTCTGGATTCATACTCACTTCGTCACCGACTGCACCTACCTGCCTGACCACTACGCGCGCGAGATCCGCCGCAAAGCCGATCGGTTGCTCGGGAAGGTCGGGATCGTCTTCGGCATCCACTTCGACTCCCGTGGCGATGAAGGTTTGCGAATCGTCCTCGAGTGTATCCCCCTGCCGGAGACGATGAAGCAGATCGAGCAGGGGCTGGCAGAGATCATCCAGCCGATGCCGGCGCGGCCAAGGAAGACCGAGGTCCGGGTAGAAGCTCCCAAGCGGAGCATCGCGGTACAAGGGAGGTAACCGTGGCACTCACGGTCGCATTCATTGGGCTCAAGGGACACCAATACGTCGCCCTGGAGGCGATCCCGGACATCCCCGGGGCGGAGGTCGTTGCGGTCGCGGACGACAACCCGGCCGCGCTCAAGAGCGTGGCGAGCTTCGCGGGAGCGACCCACAAGACAAAGACCTACCTCGACTGGCGCGAGCTCCTCGCGAGCCACGCCCCCGATATCGTGGTAGAGGCCGGGACCGACCGCGACCGCGCGGACGTTCTGGTGGCATGCGCGGAGCGCGGCATTCACTTCATGTGTGAGAAGCCGGTCGCGAAGGATCTGGCGGGGCTCGAGCAAGTGCGGAAGGCAGTTGCGGAGGCCGGTATCACCAGCACGTGCCTGCTCACCATGCGCGCCGAGCCGCAGTACATCGCCATGCGGCATGCGATCGCAGCCGGCACTGTCGGCGTCGTCACTCAGGTCGGTGGTCAGAAGTCCTACCGGCTCGGTGAGCGGCCCGCCTGGCAGAAGAGCCACGAGACCTTCAGCGGGATCATCCCCTTCATCGGGATCCATGCCATGGACCTGAGCCGCTGGCTCACCGGCAGGGAGTTCACCGAGGTGATGGCCTACTGCGCCAACGTTGGCCACCCCGAGATGGGCGACATGGAGGACACCGCGTGCGTGATCGCGCGGCTCGACAACGGCGGCTGTGCAGCCTTCCGCCTGGACTTTTGCCGGCCTGCCGCGTCCCCAACGCACGGTGACGATCGGGTCCGCGTGATCGGCAGCCGAGGCGTGGTCGAAGCGCGCGATGGACTCGTCACTGCGATCGGACGCGCGGAGGGCCCGCACAATGTCCCGCTTCCGCGGCCGGTCAGTCTGTTCTCCGATCTCGTGGACGCCATCCGGCGCAAGCGCCAGCCCTACATCCCGTTCTCGGATTCTCTCTGGATCACCGAGGTCGTGCTGCATGCTCGTGAGTCGGCCGAGACCGGCCGCCCGGTGAAGCTGCTCAATCCTGTATGAGAGGGTGATAATGCGAGGCCTCATCTCCATGCTCGTCGCCGTTGTCGTGCTGCACCTGGCCGCCAACACTGGATGTAGGGGCGAGTCGGTGACTCGCCCTGGGCGACCCGCCGGGTCGCCCTTACCGCACCGGTGGCTTTTCGTGATGAGAGACATGGGCGAGCCGGACAACCTGACCGCCACCCTCGCCCTCCTGCCACGGGCGCAGGGCGCGGGCTACAATGCCATCGTCCTGTCCGACGGCAATCTGTATGCGCTCGACAAGGCCGGGCCGTCCTATCGCGAGAACGTCCTGAAGCTGCAGAGCGAGGCCCGCAAGTACGGTCTCGATCTGATCCCGTCCGTGATGCCCATCGGCTACTCCGGGGGCATCCTGACATATGACCTCAACCTGGCGGAAGGGCTCCCGGTGAAGGACGCCCTCTTTGTCGTCCGCGGCGACGAAGCGGTGCTTGTCCCCGATCCTCCGGTCTCGCTGCCAGGCGGCGATTTCGAGAAGGTCGAGGGGAACGTCTTCGCCGACTGGGACATGCAGGACTACCCCGGCCAGAGCACCTTCGCCGACCACACTGTGGTCCACAGCGGCCATACCTCCGTCCGTATGGAGAACATCCCCCAGGCCGATCCGCAATGGGGCCACTGCCGCTTCTCTCGCACCGTCGTGGTGAAGCCTTTCCGGCAGTATCACGTCTCGGCATGGATCAAGACCGAGGACTGCGAGGCCCCGCAGACTGCCAAGATCGTCATCCTTGCACCCGGCGAAGCCGAGCGGGCGCTCAGTTATGCCGAGCCGCTCGAGATCAAGCGGACCCAGGACTGGACCCAGTACCACCTCGTCTTCAACTCCCTGGACTGCGATAAGGTGCTGATCTACTTCGGCACGTGGGAGGGGAAGAGTGGGCGCATGTGGTGGGACGACATGCAGATCGAGGAGATCGGTCTGCACAACCTCCTGCGCCGCGATGGCTGCCCGCTCACAGTCACGGGCGAGGATGGCGCGCTCTACCAGGAAGGCAGTGACTACGAGCCGGTGCGCGACCCCGGGCTTCGTCCCTGGGTGCAGTATCACACCCCGCCCTCGGGCATCAAGCTAACCCCAACCCCCCGCATACGCGACGGCGCCCGGCTCCGCGTCAGCTACTACCACTCGATCGACATCGGCGATGCCCAGGTCATGTGCTGCTTCAGCGACCCGAAGGTCTACGATATCCTGCGCGATGAGGTCCAGCGCGTCGAAAACCTGCTCCATCCCTCGGCCTTCTTCATGCAGCACGATGAGATTCGTGTGGCCAACTGGGACAATGCCTGTCAGGACCGCCACATGACACCGGGGCAGCTTCTCGCCGACAACGCGCGCCGCTGCGTCCAGATCATCCAAAGCATCAGCCCGAATGCGAAGATCTGGGTCTGGTCGGACATGTTCGACCCCAAGCACAACGCGCACGACAACTACTACCTTGTGAATGGTACCTGGGCGGGCTCGTGGGAGGGTCTCGTGCCGCAGGCCGGCATCGTCAACTGGGCGATCGGCATGAAGGGAGCGAACTTCCGCTGGTTCTCGGACCGCGGTCACGAGCAAGTGCTTGCCGGCTACTATGATGACAAGAACCAGGACATCGCCGGCTGGCTCAAAGCAGGCGAGGGCATCCCCGGTATCACGGGAGCGATGTACACCACCTGGCAGGACAGCTATCGCGATATGGAGGACTGGGCCAGGGCCGCCTGGGGTGGGGGCGTAGGGGCGCATGGCGAGGCGCCCCTCCCATGAAGGAATGACTCGATATGACCTCTCGTGAGCGGGTGCAGGCCGCGCTGGAGCATCGCGAACCTGACCGCGTGCCAATCGACATGGGCGGCAGTCTCACCAGTGGCATCATGGTCACGACATACGCGAAGCTTCGGGATAGGCTCGGCGTCGGCGGCACGCCGCCGAAGGTCGCTGACGTCCTCCAGATGCTCGCGGAGATCGAGTTCCCGGTTCTCGAAAAGCTCGGCTGCGATGTCGTGCCGCTGCTGCCAGCCGGCGGCTTCTTCGGCCTCCGTTACACCGGATGGAAGCCCTTTCGCACCTTCGACGGTACAGAGGTGCTGATGCCGGGGCAGTTCAACTACATCGTCGATACGAGCGGCGACCTACTGCTCTCCCCGGGCGGCGATATCAGCAAGCGCCCGCGCGGCCGAATGCCGAAGGACGGCTACTACTTCGACATCATCCCGTATCAGGACCCCGATGCCTGGGATCGCCTGGACCCCGACGAGTTCGCCGAGCAGTTTACACGGCTCGATGACGAGACGCTCGGGCACCTGCGGGCGCGCGCCGACGATCTCTACCGCAACACCGGTTTTGCCATCCTCGGCGGGTTCGGCGGGGGCGGCCTCGGTGACATGCCGCTGGTGCTCGCTTCCGAGTTGGAATCGCCGAAGGGCATCCGCAAGTACGACGACTTCCTCATCGCCCACGTCACCCATCCTGAGTACATCAAGGGCATCTTCGCCCGCCAGACCGAGCGCTGCATCGAGAACCTGAAGCTTTACCGTGAGGCCGTTGGCGATCGGATCAATGCGATCTTCATCTCCGGCACCGACTTCGGCACCCAGCGCGGCGAGTTCATCTCGCCCGATCTCTACCGCGAGATCTACCTGCCGTTCCACAAGCGGATCAACGAGTGGGTGCATGCGAACACGAAATGGAAGACCTTCTTCCACACGTGTGGGTCCATCTATCACCTGATCCCGAGTCTGATCGAGGCGGGGGTCGACATCCTCAACCCGGTCCAGTGCTCGGCTGCGAACATGGACCCGCAGCGGCTGAAGGGGGAGTTCGGCGACAAGGTCGCCTTCTGGGGCGGTGGTGTTGACACACAGAAGACCCTCCCCTTCGGCACGCCCGAGGAGGTCCAACGCGAAGTGGCGGAGCGCATCCGCGCTTTCGCACCTGGGGGAGGGTACGTCTTCAACACCATCCACAACATCCAGGCGAAGACGTCCGTCGAGAATCTGCTGGCGATGTTCAGCGCCGCTCGCCAGTTCGGCCGATATACAGGCGCCGCGCCGTGACCGAGCAGAATGAGTGAGACAGAGATGAGTGGTGACGACGATACGCCCCGGCTCCCGCCGGGACAGCATCTGACAGAGGACTTCCCAGTGCTCCACGTGGGCGGAGTGCCGCGCTTTGACCCGGCCAGATGGGACCTGCGGATCGAAGGCGAGGTGCGCGAGGCGAAGCGCCTGACCTACCAGGAGCTGCGCGCGCTCCCGTCTGTCATTGATGTCTCGGACTTCCACTGTGTCACGACCTGGAGCATGTTCGACGCCGCCTGGGAGGGCGTCCGCTTCTCGGACGTCTCTGACCTCGTCGGCCCTACCGAGCGCGCTCGCTTCGTCACGATCGGCTGCGACGGCGGCTACACGACAAGCCTTCCCATCGATGACATGATGCGGCCCGATGTCCTGCTCGCCTGGGGGATGAACGGGAAGGAGCTGTCACCGGAGCACGGCTTCCCGCTTCGTCTGATCGTGCCGCACAAGTACGCCTACAAGGCGGCGAAGTGGGTGCGATGGGTACGCTTCACATACGAGCAAGAGCTTGGCTACTGGGAGCAGCGCGGGTACAGCAACTCCGCTGACCCGTGGAAGGAGGAGCGCCACGCCTGAGCATACTGATTTCACTGCGGACATCCGCAGCCGCGTCGCCGTCATCGTCGGCGCGTCGGGAGGCATCGGCCGCGCCGTTGCGGTCCGCCTCGGCGAGGCGGGATGCCGCCTCGCACTGATCGACCTCGATGGCTTCGCGCTGGGCGAAACCGCGCGCGAGCTCAACCTGGCGGACATGGCGCTGACCTTCGCGGCCGACATCACCGACCGGCCCCAAGTCGACGCGGTCGCCGCCTCGGTGAGGGATGCCTTCGGCGCCGTGGACATCCTCGTGAACGCGGCCGGCACGAACACCTGCGAGCGCACGCTCGACACGATGTCTCCCGAGCAATGGGAGAGAGTCATCGCGGTGAACCTCACCGGCGTCTTCCATTGCGTTCAGGCATTTCTGCCCCTGTTGCGACAGCGCGGCGGGGTCATCGCCACCATCGTCTCGACCACCGCCATCCTCGTCTCTCCCGGCGGCGGCAGCCACTACTGCGCGGCGAAGCGTGCCCTGGTGTCGCTCAATGAGTCCATCAACATGGAGCAGGGCCGGCATGGCGTTCGCGCCTGCGCGATCCTGCCGGGCGAGGTCGACACGCCGCTCATCGACAAGCGCCCGACCCCGACGAGCCCGGAGCGCCGCGCCACGATGCTACGCCCTGGCGACGTTGCCGAGGTCGTGCACTTCGTAGCAACTCGCCCGCCGCGCGTCGCGATCAGCGATGTCGTCATCTGGCCGTCGGCCCAGGTGGCCGGGATACACAGGGTATGACGCAGACCAGGCGTCCCGACATCCGCGGGCTGGAGAAGTGCGCGGCCCAGGCCCGCCTCCAGATCGTGAAAGCGATGGGGCCGGGGAAGTTCCACCACTTCGGCGGGTCGCTCTCGGCGACCGATCTCGTCGTCGCGCTGTACCACTACAAGCTCCGCGTTCGCGCCGACCAGCCCGATTGGCCGGAGCGCGACCGCTTCGTGCTGAGCAAGGGCCACGCGGTTCCCGCGGTCTACGTCTGCCTCGCCCGCTGCGGGTTCTTCCCCGTCGAGGAGCTGGAAACGCTCAAGACCTTCGGCAGCAATCTGCAGGGCCATCCGGACATGCGCAAGACCTGCGGCCTGGAGGCCAACACCGGATCGCTCGGTATGGGGCTGTCGGTCGCCAATGGCATGGCCCTCGCCGGCCGCGCGCGGGGGCTGAGCTATCGCGTCTACGTCTTGCTCGGAGACGGCGAGTGCCAGGAAGGGCAGGTCTGGGAAGCGGCGATGACCGCAGGCCACTACCGGCTCGACACCCTCACCGCGGTCATCGACAGAAACGAGCTTCAGGCGATGGGCTGTACCGAGGACCGCATGAGCGTGGAGCCGCTGGCGGCCAAGTGGCAGTCGTTCGGGTGGAAGACCCTTGAGATCGACGGCCACAATATGGCCAGCATCTGCCGCGCGCTGGACACGGCCGCGGAGATCAGGGGCCAGCCGACCGCCATCATCGCGCACACGGTCAAGGGTAAGGGCGTGCCCTTCATGGAGGGGCAGCCGGGATTCCACAACGCGGTGATATCGGAAGACCAATACAGAGCTGCGGTCGAGGGGCTCGAAGCGACGGCCGCCGCCCTGGAGGGCAGATGATGGCGCAACTCAGAGGCACCCGCGACGGATACGGCGAGGCCCTGCTGCAGCTGGGCGCGACGAACCCGCGCGTCGCTATAGTGGACGCTGATCTCTTTCGCTCCACGCGGACCGACAAGTTCGCCGAAGCATACCCCGACCGCTTCTTCGAGATCGGCATCGCCGAGCAGGACATGGTGAGCACGGCGGTCGGCCTCGCGCTCGGCGGCATGATCCCGTTCGCCAATTCATTCGCCGTCTTCGTCACCGGGCGAGCGTTCGACCAGACGAGGCAGCAGGTCGCGCTGCCGGCGCTCGGCGTTAAGCTCGCCGGCTCGAGCGCCGGCATCACCCAGGGGCCGGACGGCGCCACGCACCAATCCGTTCTCGACGTTGCGCTCATGCGCAGCCTGCCGAACATGTGCGTGGTGGTCCCCTCCGATGCTGAGGAGGCCCGCCTCGCCACCATCACCGCGGCCGAGCGAGACGGGCCGGTGTACCTCCGCCTCAGCCGCTACGAGACCCCGGTCTGGCGCGACCGGACTCTGCCGTTCACCATCGGCGCGGTGGAAGTGCGCCGGCCGGGGCGCGATGTGACCGTCGCCGCGTCGGGCGTGCTCCTCGGGCGCGCGCTGGAGGCCGCTGAAGTGCTGGAGAAAGACGGCATCTCGGCAGAGGTCCTCAACGTTCACACGATCAAGCCGTTGGACGCCGACGCGATGCTGGCCTCGTGCGAGCGAACGGGGGCCGTCGTGACCGTCGAGGAGCACAGTATCATCGGCGGCCTGGGATCCGCGGTGGCCGAGGTGCTCGCCGAGCGCGCCTCGCGCCGGATCCCCCTGCGGCGGCTGGGGGTGCGGGATACGTTCGGCGAATCCGGGACCGCTGACGAGTTGCTGGAAAAGCACGGGCTCACCGCGCAGAGCATCGCCGCGACCGCGCGGGACCTGGCGGGCGCAAAGCCATAGGGAGGACGCGCTGTGGACAAAACCACCATCGGTTTCATCGGCCTGGGGCGCATGGGCATGCCCATGGCTACCAACCTGCTCAAGGCAGGATACCAGCTGACCGCGTACGACATCGTGCGTGACAAGCTGACGGCACTCGGTGCGAAAGGCGCGAAGGCCGGCGCCTCCTGCGCCGATGTCGCCAAGCTGAGCGATGTCATCATCACCATCGTCCCCGACTCGCCTGATGTCGAGGCCGCGGTCCTGGGCGACAACGGCGTGATCGAGGGCGTGGCCAAGGGGAAGACCGTCATCGAGATGAGCACAATCGCGCCGGGCGTTGGCCGCCGCGTCGCCGCCGCGCTCGCAGAGAAGGGCGTGCCCATGCTCGATTGCCCGGTGAGCGGCGGCCCGCAGGGCGCCGAGGCAGCGACGCTGTCCATCATGTGCGGCGGCCCGAAGGACGTCTTCGATGCGTGCCTGCCCATCTTGCAGGTGATGGGCAAGAGTATCGTTCACTTCGGCGACACCGGCTCCGGCTACATGGCGAAGCTCTGCAACCAGGTTGCCTGTGTCGTCACGATCCAGGCAGTCTGTGAAACACTCGCCCTTGCCGCGAAGGCCGGCCTCGACGTTCGGAAGGTCTGGGAGGTGGTCGGCTCCGGGCTGGCCGCCTCGCGCATCATGGAGCTTCATGGCCCCAAAATGCTCGCCCGCGACTGGGCGCCGGGGTTCACGCTGGCCCTTCAGGAAAAAGACCTGCGCCTCGTTGCCGCGGCTGCTGATGAGCTTGAGATGCCGCTGCCCGCGACCGCCATCGTCCACCAGCTCATCCGTTCGCTGTCCGCAAAGGGCAAAGCGGAGCTGGGCACCCAGGCTCTCGTGCTGGCGATGGAAGAGCTGGCGGCGTGTGAGGTGAAGGGCTGATCGAGAACAGGGCAGGGGGAAGCTTGCCCGCCTGTGGCGGGCTCCTGCCCTACCAACTGAGGCACGGTAGGGGCGCACAGCGGTGCGCCCCTACTTCATCGAGACCTCGAGGCCCTCGATGTCGATGATGACATTCACGCTGGCGCAGCAGTGGGCCGGGTCGCGCACCCAGTCGAGGTAGGGCTGCACCGGCGGCCCGCCGTTGAGGCTGTTGTGGGCGAGGATGATGGCGCCAGGCCGCATGCGGTCGTAGCAGGCCTCGAGGATCTCCAGGTAGATGCCTTTGCCGCGGCCGCCCGAGCCGTCCGCGTCGAGGTAGAGCACGTCCGGAGCGACCGGGTGGTCTCGGACCACATCAATGGCATCGGCTGCGACCACGCGCGCGACACCCGTCGCGTCGATCCGCCGGACGTTGCGCTCCGCTCGTTCCGCCTCCTCCGGCCTGATCTCCACGCCGATCAGGTCCTTCGCGGTGTAGCACGCGCCCGGGCCGACCGCCGCGCCGGCGTTTGAGATGAACGTGTTGCCGCAGAAGACCCCAGCGGCGATCATCGTCTGCGGCTGCGCGATCGCGTTGATGGCATAGAGCAGCCGCTGCATCCTCGGCGTGATCGCGGTCCAGGGGATCTCGAAGAGGTCCCTCACCGCCCGGCGATGGGCGAGCATCTTCTCCATGTCGTAGTCGGTGTGGGGTAGGATCCCGTCGTCGAGCAGAGCGTTCAGCGCCTCGCCAACCACCGCGATCTCCGTCTCTATGGGCTCGAGAACCTTGTGCGGGTCCCGATGATAGTCCATCCGGTACGCGTCCCACGTCTCGTGACGATAGGTGCGAGCCAATGCGTCCCTCCTGAGCCAGCGCGGGCTCCAGCGCCATTTCGTGGCCGCAGGCCGCCCGCCTGCTCGCCCCGGCCAAAGACCCCCGCTCGCGGCCTGTGTTGACAGCCTCGCGACGCCGTGGTACTGCTATAGAGTTTCTTGCATTATGGTTATGAGGAGCCATAATGCAGGAAACTCTACAGCGCACAGCGTGAGGCTCACACGGCAGATTCTCTTGCATTACGGTCCTCACCGTGATGCAAGAGAATCCGTAAGATGATTCGTGCACCGCGGTAGCCGCCGAAGTGCGAGAGTCTCGGAGGTCGCTCGACATACTCCTCCTTCAGTTCGTCCCATTGGGCATCACAGGGTCTGTTTACTCGTTGCGCTACGGTCCCGCTTCGCCGGTACATGGCGAGGTCGCGTGATGTCTCTGGGTCAGCACGCCGTCCAGATGGCGCTTCTGCTGCTCGTCCTCGGTGGCCCCGTGCCGCTCGCGATCGCCGCCGTCTGGGTGCTGGAGCGCCAGAGAGAGCGGGCGGGCGCGGCGGAGAGCGTGCTCCTGCTGCTCGTCGTCTGGTCTGTGCTCCAGGCATGTGCCAGCCTCTCGCTCGGCGCGGCGGGCGCGTTCAAGCCCGGCCCCGTCTTCGCCTTCGAAGCGGTGATGCTGGTTATGGGTCTCGCGCTTATGCTTCGCGCTCGCGCCTCGTCCGCCGAGAGCGTGCCGGAGCAGCACTCACCGACCCGCCCCATGAAGGCGGCGGAGGCGCTCATCGTCGGTTCCGTCTGCGCCCTCGGCGCGGCGCTGCTCTGGCAGATCAGCACACAGCCCATCACGGAACACGATTCGCTCGCCTACCATCTGCCGTCGATGGCGCGGTGGTATCAGTCCGGCTCGTTCACGATGCTCCCGCAGTTCCCGCTCTTCAAGCATTACCCGTACAGCTGGGAGGCGCTCTGTACGCTCTGCCTCATGCCATTCCGCGAAGACTTCCTGGTCGCGCTCCCGAACGTTGTGGTATGGGCGATCTTCGGGCTGGCGTGCTACCGCCTCGGCCGACTGGTCGGGGCAGGCACGGCCGCAGCCGGCGCGGGTGCGGTGCTCGCGCTGAGCGCCCCGATTGTGGTTCGCCATACGAATACGATGCATATAGACCTGCCGCTCGCCGCGTTCTTCCTCGCCGCGCTGTGCTTCGCCGCGCTGCGCTGGCGTGAGCCGTCGCCGGCGTGGCTCGGGGTCGGCGTGGCGTCTGCCTGCATGGTCGCCGCGGTGAAGACCTCGGGGCTGATTTACGTTGCCGTTGCCTTCCTCGTCCTCTGTTTCAGCGCCGCACGGCGACGACAGAAGGGCCCGGCTCCAAGCGCGGTGCTGGTTGCCGGGCTAGGGGGCGCAGCCGGCGTGTTCGTCGGCTGCTTCTGGTACGCGCGGAACTGGATCGAAACGGGCAACCCGCTGGGGCCGGTGCGCGTGGCGATCGGTTCCCTCACGCTTCCGGGCGTGTATGACCTCGGCCACTTTCGCGCGACAAGCCTCGCCCGCGTGTTCGAGTTCTGGAGCCCAGCCGACTGGGACATCCTGTTCGGGGCGGCGTGGGTGCAGTTTGCCTGGCCGCTGGTAGCGCTGCTGCTGTTGTCGCTGCCCTGTCTGGCCGCGCTCTTCGTGCCGCGGGCGTCCACGTACAGGCGCGGCGCGCTGACCGCCATCGCGCTCGCCGTTGCGACCTTTGCTCTCTACATCTTGACTCCGTACAGCGGCGACAATGGGATACATCGCGGGCTACTGCACCCGTCGATCGGGCCACAGATGCGCTTCGGGTTCGCGTTCCTCGGCGCGGTGGCCGTGCTCTCAGCCCTTGGCGCTACCGTGGCCAGAGTGCCACCCATCGCGCTGGCGGCGGTCGCCGCCGGCGCGGTCGCACACCGTCTCGCGGCGTTGGGTGTGCCCTACTGGTTCATACTCCTGCCCGCGATCTGGCTGGGTGTCTGGGCCGCTCAGCGGCCACTCCTATCCCATCTGGATGGAAGAGCGAAGCAGGGGCTCTCCGCGGCAGCGCTTGCGGCGGGCGCCATCGCTCTGTCCCTGGCGGCGTTCAGCGCAAGAGCCCAACGCGACCGTGCCCGATCCTCGGCCTACGGCCCCGTCTACGGTTATGTCTCAACTCAGATCGGGCCCAATGAGACCATTGGCTATGCGTACTGCGGTGAGAGCTATCTCCTCTATGGGAAGCACCTCGATCGTCGCCTCATCTACATCCCATTCACGACCCACGACTCGGCACGGTGGCGTTCGTTCATCCGCGAGCACAACATAGACGTGATCTCAATCGGGCCGATCGAGAAGCACACCGTTGCGGTGGAGACAGTGGACTGGATCAAGAACGGCGGCCTCCCGGCGGAACTGGTCTTCGCCCGCGACCTGGCGAGACGACCGTTCCTCTATCGCGTGCGGGCGGCGGAGCGCGACCGATAGGAGAGTGCCTACTCGTCCTCAGGACCCGCCGGCTCATCGTCCCCCTCGTCATCGAAGTCCGGCTCCGGCTCCCGCTCGGAGATCGCTCGTTCCCTGATTCGGTCGTGGGGGCTCGAGTAGACCTCCCGCGGCTTGCGGCCATCGTGCGGGCCGATGTAGCCGCGCTCCTCCATCATGTCGATGAGCCGCGCGGCGCGGGTATAGCCGAGCTTGAATTTCCGCTGGAGCATCGACGCTGAGGCGTGCTTCGTTGCCAGCACGAACTCGAGCGCTTTCTCGAACATCTCGTCGTCGGCCGCCTCGCCATCATCGGCCCTGAGCACGACAGATCCGACACTCTCGACTGCGCCCTTCGAGTAGTGCGGCTTCGCCTGCTTCCTGAGGAAGTCGACGACCGCCATGAGATCGCGCTCGCTGATATAGGCGCCCTGGAGCCTCACCGGCTTGCCGGTCGGAGCATCGAGCGGCAGGAACAGCATGTCGCCCGACCCCACCAGCTTCTCCGCGCCGTTGATGTCCAGAATCGTGCGCGAGTCGACTTGCGATGCCACCGCGAAGGCGATGCGGGAAGCGATGTTCGCCTTGATCGTGCCCGTGATGACGTTGACCGAGGGCCGCTGGGTGGCGACAACCAGGTGGATGCCGGTTGCCCGAGCAAGCTGAGCGAGACGGCAGATTGATGTCTCGAACTCGGTGGCGGCCTGCATCATCAGGTCGGCGAGCTCGTCGATCACGATGACGAGGTAGTACATCGGCTCCATATCGACGTCCATCGCCGCGCGCTCGTTCCATCCCTTGATGTTGCGCACGCTCACATCGGCAAACTGCGAGTATCTGACCTCCATCTCCCGTATTGCCCAACGCAGCAGCCCCGCCGCCTCCTTGGCGTCGTGCGCGACCGGCGCGGCGAGATGGGGGATCCCCTCGAACAGGCTCAGCTCCACCCGCTTCGGGTCGATGAGCAGGAACTTCAGCTCATCCGGCCTGGCGCGAAACAGCATCGACGCGATCAAGGCGTTCAGGCACACGCTCTTGCCCGAGTTGGTCGCCCCCGCGATCAACAGGTGCGGCATCGTCGCCAGGTCGGCCATCATCGGGTGGCCGGAGATGTCGCGCCCGAGCGCGAAGGCGATCCTGGACTTCATCCGCTCGGCCGCCTTCGACTCCATGATCTCGCGCAGGTGGACGAAAGTGACCTCCGGGTTCGGCACCTCGATCCCGACCACGCCCTTGCCTGGCACCGGCGCCTCGACCCGCACCGCCAGCGCCTTGAGCGCGTAGGCGAGGTCATCGGCGAGGTTTGTCACCTTGCTCACCCGCACGCCGGGTGGCAGCATGATCTCATATCGGGTGACCCGCGGGCCGCGCTCCACGTCGACGACCTGCGCGTCGATCCCATAGCTTGTAAGCGCCTGCTCGAGCGTCTCGACGCTGGCGAGAGCCTCTCGCTTCGCGTCGTCGGTGGAGGGCGCGGCGGTCAGCAGATCGATCGGCGGAAGCTCGAAGTTCGCCCACTCCTCGCTGGGCTCCCGTTCCTCCGAGACCATGTCAGCTCCCGAATCGAGCAACTGGAGCCGCGGCTGGGCCGGCGGCTCGGACTCTTCGGCTGGCGGTTCCGGCTGCTGGACCTCCGGCGGCTCCGGCTCGGCCTTCGCCTGAATCGGGTGCGGTGGCTGAACCTTCTTCCGCGGGCGCTTCGGCGGCGCGGTCGGGATGGGCTGAGGCCTGCGGAAGCGCGGGATCGGCACTCTCGCAACCGATCGCGCGGCGGCCTTGGTCGCCGCACCTACCGCCCGGGCTGTTCCGCCGAGCAGCCTGACCAGAGGCGTGTCGCTGATGTAGGCGATCCCCAGCAGCCCGGCGAGGGAGAGGATCAGGATGCCAAGGGCCTGCCCGAACAGCGGCCTGAGCATCTCGCTCAGCAGCACACCAAGCAAACCACCCGGCTCGACGGTGAAGTCGCGCCCAAGCACCCCGCTCTCCGGCAGTGTAAGCTGCCAGATCGCCAATCCCAGCCAGAGCAGGACGCCGAAC
>Ga0315288_10000854_pt1 | contig 38825 bp, 33 predicted proteins | sample YL17G11_20_MG_FD_203454 | JGI IMG/M metagenome (GOLD analysis project Ga0315288, IMG submission 203454) | Sediment microbial communities from Yellowstone Lake, YNP, Wyoming, USA - YL17G11_20 | ecosystem: Environmental > Aquatic > Freshwater > Lake > Sediment | place: USA: Wyoming | collected...
CGATCCAGGAAGACAGCAGGCCGAGCCACAGGCATCTCCGTGAAAGTCAAAAGGCAAAAGTAAAAAGGAAAAAGTAAGAAGCCAAAGGGAAATGGCAAGATCCCATCAGTCTGGTTTTGCCTTTTCCCCTTTGCCTTTTGTCTTACTCCCCACACCCGCCGCTCTGGTTTTGCCTTTTCCCTTTTGCCTTACTCCCCACACCCACCCTTCCGCGGTGATGCTGCCCCAGACGATCCCCACCAATGCCGTGAGCGTGAGCTTCTCCAGCGCCGACAGCAGCGCCTGCGCGAGGAGCATGAGCGGCTTGTAGGGCGCGAACCGGAGGACGTGCGCCGCGCCATCATCTCGCACTTCGATCCGCCGGCCGGCGCGCGCCAGCAGCGCCAGCAGCTCCGCCCGGCGGTTCCCCTCCCCGGCCACGATCACGGCATCGAAGCGCGTCTCTCTTATCCTATCGACCGTCTGCTTGCTAACTGTATAACCGCACGCTTCCGCGGCCGGCGCGGGCGTCACCTCCGCGCCAGTCTCGTACCGCGTCTCCGCGGCGAGCAGCTCGGGAGCAACGACTGCGACCATGACCGACGGCCACCTCTCGCGCGATCGCAGCAACACTTGCTGAGTCACACCGAGCGCCCCGGCCCGGATGACGAGCAGTCTATCCAGGCTCTCCATGTCGAGGCCCCATGGCGCGACCCCGCGGCGGCGAATGAGGGCCTTCGCTAGCAGATCCGACACGATGCCCAACACCTGACGCGGCGCCGGGGAGGCGGACGGGCTTCGCAAGCTGGGAACTTGCGCCACTTCAGGGAGAGGCAACCGATCCGGCGATGGCTTCGGGTCCTGCGCCCACGCCACCAGCGGCTTCATGACATCGGCGACGAGGCGGTGCTTCACCACATAATCCCGCGCCCGCTCGGCGCAACGCTTGCGCCTGCTCTCGTCTCGCGCCAGGCCGAGCACGCAGTTCTTCAGCCCTTCGGCATCGCCCGGCGCGAAGGTCGCGCCCAGCCGCTCCTGCTCGACGATGTGGCTGATCTCGGTGCCGAGAGTCGTCACCACGGGGAGCCCGGCCCGCAGCATGTCGAGTATGCGGTACCGGCACCCTATCAGCATCTCGTAGCTGAAGCGGTCGATGTTGATGCCTGTGTCGCTCTCGAAGTAGTAGTTTGGGACCTCTTCGCTCGGGACCCAACCGGCGAAGACAAACCGATCGGAGAACTCGCTCTCCTCGATCAGCTTCCGGAACCGGTAGAAGGTTGCCTCATCGCGTCCCGGCATTGCCCCCCCGAGGGAGACGAACTTCAGCCTCGGTTCCTCGCGCATCGCCGCGGTCAGACCGGTGAAGAGCGTGTCGACATCGGTCCAGGTGTTGTACCCGCCCGCCCAGAGAACGACGAAGTCGCGCTCGCCGACGAGCCGGCCGCGCAGGACCGTTCGCGTGTGCCGATAGGGTCTGGGTTCGATCGCGTTGGGCATGTACTCGACAGGGTCTTGCCCGTAGCTGCTTCCTTTGAGGCGGCCGACCGCGGCGAGCTCGCCGATGAGAGCGTACTTCTGGCGCGTGGAGACGACGGAGAACGCATCGGCCCGCGCCAGCGCGGCCCGCTCCCATTTCCATGCCTCTGAGATCGCGGATTCGTCCCCCGTCACAGCCGCGCGCGCCTGCGCCTCGGTCATCGCAGAGCCGTTCAGGTCCGCCCACAGCGGCGCCTGGGAGTTGAGCCGCGACGCGATCCAGGCGGGATAGGCGTGCACCGTCACGATCGCCTCTGGCTGCGCGCGGTCGGCAATACTCTGTAGCAGCGCTCCATCCTCGAACACAGCGTGCTGGATCGAGTAGTAGGTGAAGTGGTCTCCCTGGAACCGCAGCGCCGGCGGGCGGTCGTTCTCCCTCTCGTAAGCGCCGGCCGTCCTCACCGCAACGAGTGTGACCTCGTGCCCGGCCGCAAGCAGCGCCTGTGCAATATGCCAGGTGCGGAAGCAGAGCGCGCCGAGCCGGCGCTCCTTCTCGAACGGCAGCGGCGCGAAGCCGACCACGAGCACGCGCTTCCCCGTGCCCGTCGAGCCATAGGGAATGCTCCCGGCCTCGATCACCTCTTCGCCGGGAGGAGCCGCGATTCGCGCGAGCACCTCGCCGTCGGACAGGGCGATCCCCTTTCGGGCGCGCTGCCGCGAGGCGAGCAGCTCGGGGAGCTGAGCGGCCGCCCGCAGAAACTGTAGGGGCGCATGGCCATGCGCCCTTGCCGGGGCAGGATCGCGCTCCTGCCCCACACCCATGAGCCCACGCCAGAGCGCCCGGAAGTGTTGGCCAAGCAGGGCGCGGTCGGTGAGGACCTTCCATGTGAACAGCAAGCTGTTCTTCCCGAACATCAGGTCGACGTAGTTGCCGGGGAAGTTCTCGGGCGAGTTGGTTTGCCGGTGGGCATGGACCATTCGGCTCCGCGGCTCGAAGACGATCCGCCACCCGGCCTTCTGCGCGCGGTACGAGACGTCGAGGTCCTCGAAGTAGAAGGGACGGAACAGCCGATCGAACCCGCCGAGCTCGAAGAACCGGTCGCGGCGCATCGCGCTGGAGCCACCGCCCGCGTAGAGCACACTCACCTCGCCCCCCTTCCCCCTCTCCGCGCGCGGAGAGGGGGCGTCGGGAGAAGATGGGAGGCCTTCAGACAAGCGCGGGGTGAGGTTCTCCACTTTCTCGTGCGTGAGCACGAAGAACCCATCCTCAAACCGGCCTCTCACTAAGCCCGTCTCCTGGACGAGCCCGCCCGCCACCCACCTCGGCTGCATCTCGAGCCGGGCCGTTGCCGCGAAGATGCTCGGGTCATCGAAATGTCGGAGCAGCGGCCCGAGGAAGTCGTCCGCCACCTGCATGTCGTTGTTGAGGAAGACGAGGACGTCGCCCTTCGCCTCTCGCGCCGCGGCGTTGTTGGCTCCGGCGAAGCGCAGGTTGCGCTCGAGCGCGATCAGGCGGACCTCGGGGAACTCCGCGCGGACATACTCGACCGTGTCATCGGTGCTCGCGTCATCGACGACGATCACCTCATGATCGCCGCCCTCGCGGGCGACCGCGCGCAGCACTCGGGGAAGGCATGTCTCGAGGAGATGCCGGCCATTCCACGATGAGATGATGATGCTGGCGCGCAGTGGGTTCACGGCTTCGCGGGCTTGCCGCCGCTTGCCTGGTTCTGGCCCTCGAGGTCCATCCAGATGCTGGGGGCCTTCGCGCTGGGCAGCTCCAGGCTTTCCTCCCGCCAGGGCTGAGGGCCCTGCGATCGCGCCCAGGCCGCCATGCGGCGGATGCCCTCCTCGAGTCCGACGCTCTCCTCATACCCCAGCAGGTCCACCGACTTCTGCCAGGTGCAGTAGGCGTTCTTCACCTCGCGCGGCCGGTCAGGAAGGTGGATGACCTCGTTGCTCGCGCCGAACTCGGCGACCACGAGCCTGAGCAGTTCGTTGACAGTGACGGGGTGCATGCCGCCGACGTTGATGATCTGATGGTCCAGCTCCGGCCTCATCTCGGCCGCCCTCAGGAAGGCCGGCAGCGAGTCGCCAATGTAGCTGAAGGCGCGGGTCTGCTCGCCGTCGCCGTAGATGTAGAGCGGTTCCCGGCGCGGGATGCGGTTCATGAATATCCCGACTACATTCCGGAAAGGATCGCGCAGGCTCTGCCGTTCCCCGAAAACATTGTGGGGGCGGATGATGGTGTACATGAACTCGTGAACATCCGCCAGGATCTCGGTGATAGACTCCATCGCGGACTTGTTCACACCATACACGTCCACCGGCTGGCGCGGCATCGTCTCATCGAATGGCGGCGTCTGATCGCCATAGACGGCCATCGAGCTGTAGAGCACAACCTTCTTCATCCCGCTGCGGATCGCCGGCACGAGCACGTTCGCGTAAGCCATCAGGTTGCGGCCGCACACGTCGCGGGGCTGGAACTGCGACGCCCCTTCGCGGGCATTCGCCGCAAGATGGCACAGAATCTCCGGTTCGTGCTCGCGCACCACCGCCTCGGTCTTGGCCGCGTCCCGCAGATCGACCTCGAAGAAGGTGACGCGAGAGGGGACATTCTCCCTGAACCCGCCGCTGAGGTCGTCTAGGCCGATGACCTCATGCCCGGCAGAGGCCAGACTCTCGGCCACGTGGCTGCCCATGAACCCTGCTGCGCCGGTAACCAGAACTCGCACTCGCCTCTCCTCGCGTTGGGCAGGAGGCCGCCGGAGGCGGGTAAACTCGCCTCCTGCCCTGCGCATCATCTTGTCTTCACCCGGCCCCCGGTCCTGCCGATACCACCCACCGCCTCCGTCAGATCGCCTACGGCGGCCATGGTGAGGACGGTCAGAAGAATCAGCAGGCTCAGCACCGCGGCGCATGCTTCCTGCCCCAGCCGCAGCATCCCGAGCAGCACGCCTGCCATCGCCGTGGCAATCAGACCCCTGCCAGGCCAGCGACCATCCTCGCAGAAGGCCGCGCTACCCGCCCCCGACACCGCGGCCAGGGCGGTGGCCTTCCAGTATGGTGCGGTTCCGTACTGGTCTCGGCCATGCGGGACGATAATGAGGTCGAAGCGCCTGGAGCGCAGCAGCGCCGGCAGCGAGCGGCCGGAGACGCGTCGCCAGTCGATGTGGTCATCGGCCCCCGCGCCGTCGTCCGAGCCGGCGACGGAGGTGATCTCGCAGCCGGGATAGCGGCGCCGCAGCTCCGTCAGCACGGCTGCGAAGGCCTGCGGCGGGACGAGGCGGATGGCCAGAATGCGCTGCGGCATCGTCGTCTAATCCACCGGCGGCCGGCGGCTGTGCCGGGCCCCGAGAGCGAGCAACTCCTCGAACCGCGCGATCGGCGCCGCGCGGGTGCGGCGGATGCGCCGGCGGCGGCTGACCATCGCCGGCATCTGGCTGAGCACGCCCCACAGGACGGCCGGCAGCACACTGCCATGGCCGCGGATGAGCAGCGATGCCATCGACCCTCGCAGACCGCGCCAGATGCCCGGGAAGTGTCGGACGAGCGATGATGCCGGCCAGTCCTTCATCCACACATGCACCGCGTTGCGCAGGCCGAGGAAGATGGCGCCGCGGCTCGTGATCTCGCGGGACACGCCCTCCCGGTGCTTGACCACCGCGGTCGGCACATACCGGCACCGCCATTCCGCCCACTGCGCGCGCCAGTTGAGATCGGCGTCCTCGAAGCTGATGAAGAAGTCGGGATCGAAAAGGCCGATCTGCTCGAGCATGGTTCGCCGATAGAGCGCCGCCCCCGCGCACGCCCCCAAAAGCTCACGGGAGCGGTCGAACCAGGGACCATCAGGCTGCCGACGCCCGATGTCGATAACGACTCCGTCCGGCCCGCACGCGTGGCCGGCCGAGTTGATGATGGTGGGGTCGTCGTAGTAGACCATCTTCGGCGCGCACATGCCGAGCCCGTCGTCCTCTCGAATCGCGCTGACCAGCTCCTCCAGGTATCGATGGTCCAGCTCGGTGTCGTTGTTGAGGAGAGCGATGAACTCGCCCCGGCTCGCCTGAATGCCGGCGTTGACCGCACGCGAGAAACCCAGGTTCGCGCCCAGCGGGATCACCTTCACCTCGGGGTACCGCTCGGCCACGAGCGCCAGCGACCCGTCGGTGGAGCCGTTGTCGGGCATGACGATCTCGAAGTCCCGGAGCGTCTGTGCGCGGACCGAATCGAGGCAGGTCGGCAGGAGGTGCGCGCCGTTCCAGTTCAGGACGATCACTGACACCAGCGGCATCAGTCCGCTCCCGCACTGCGTCCAACACCGAGCCGCCGCAGGACTGACCAGCCGCCGCGGGCGATCCCCTCACACCACCGGTAGAGCCGGCGCGACGTGACCCGCTCCCACTCGCGCTTCATCCGACGCATCTCCGCCCGCAGCTCGACCAGTTCCAGCTTGTCGGGATCGACGGCGCCGAATATCTCTCGCACCCAGGCCCGCCCTGCCTCGGCGCGCTCGGGGTCGCGACTGAGCGCCTCGAACTCCGCCCAGGCCGGCTCCTCACGGCCGGTCAGCCCTTCACGCACACCGAGCGCGAAGGCGTACTCGGTCGCCGCCTCCCAGAACTTCAGCGCGGTGGTCATCCGGGCGGAGTGGGCGATGCCAAGCTCGACCTTCAGCTCGGGGCACTTGCGGTAGAAGAGCGCGGCCGATTGGCCTATGATGCGCTGCCGCGCCAGGTGCCGCTCGAAGGTCGTCGGGTGATGATGGTAGGTCTTCGCGCTCGGCCGGTAGATGATCCGGAGCCCGCGCTGCTTCATCCGGTAGGCGAGCTCGACGTCCTCGAACGCGGCATGCTTGAAATCCTCGTCGAAGCCGCCAACCTGCTCGATCCAGTGGCGCTGCACGGAGCAGTTCGCGGTGTAGAAGTGCCAGATGGACACGTGCTCAGGATCCGCGATCTGGTTGAAGCCGAACTGCGGTCCGCTCTCGAGGTAGGCCATGAACGGCGTGATCTCGATCTCGGGGTGCCACTTCACCAGCCCGAGCACACCGACATCGCCCGCTTGCCCTGAGCCTGTCGAACGGGCCTCGCTGTGTGCCCGAAGGTGCTCGGCGACCAAGTGCTCATCAGGCAGGCAATCGTCCCCCGTGAACAGCACGATCTGCCCGCGCGCCTGGCGCACTCCGAGGTTGCGCGCCGCGGCTGGCCCCTTGTTCTCCTGCCGGAAGTGCCTGAGACGGTCCTCCGGCGCGCCGACTGCCGCCACCACAGCTGGCGTGTCATCGGTCGAGCCGTCGTCCACGACCACGATCTCATAGTCGCCCGGCGCGGCCGTCTGGTCCAGCAGGCCGCGCAAGGAGCGGCCGAGCAGGTCCGAGCGGTTGTAGGTTGGGACGATGACCGTCAGCCTCACCCCTTCACTCCGATGGCGCGCAACACGCTCCATCCAGCCCGCGCGACTGCAGACGACCAGCGGTGGAGCCGGCGAGAGGCGACGCGCCCGAACTCCGCCTGCAGCCGCCGCAGCTCCGCGTCTACCGCCTCGGCCCACTGGCGCATCTGTTGAGCTTCATATCCGCGATCCGCCGCCAGCTTCGCCAGGAAGCCGGCCTGCGCGCGCAGTGCGCTGAGCTGTTCCTCGCACCGGCCGCGGTCATCGGATCGCCGGTGCAGGGCAAGCGCGAGCCTGTATCCCTCCAGCGTGCTCTCTGCCGCCCGCGCCCAGGTGTACCGCTCGCGCACGAGGTCCCTGAGCTTGCCCGAGGCCGGGGCCTGATAGGCCCCAACTACGGCAGCTCGAATCGAGTCGATATCCCTGGGATCACAGTACCACGCGCCATCCCCGAGATACTCCCGCGCGGTGCCGCGGTCGGTGGTCACGATGTTGCACCCTGCTGCCGCTGCCTCGAGCGTCGAGAGCCCTGGAGTCTCGAACCAGCCCGGCAGCGCATGCACCTTGGCCGCCGCATAGGCGCTCGCGAGTTCCTCCTGCGGCAGCGCGTCGAGGAAGGTCACGTTCGCATCCGCGTATTTGCGGCACAGCTCGCGGTACTCCTCGGGGTTCGGCTGTCCGATGATGACGAGTGGAATGCCCGTGCCGCGCAGCGCCGCGACCAGCGCGAGCTGGTTCTTGCGCTTCTCGACGCGGGCCGCGCAGAGCACGAAGTCGCGCAGGCCATGCCTCTCGACGAACGGCTCCGGGCGCGCGGAGAAGAAGATCTCGTCAACGGCATTCGTCACCACCACGGTGCGGGTGAGGTCCATGCCGTAGGCGTCGTGGAGTAGCTCGGCCTCGCCCTGGCCATTCGGCAGGTACACCGTGGCGCATTCGATGGCGGCGCGGCGCTGCTGGTCGAGGCGCGCCCGTCGCCTTGCCTCGATCGGGTCCGGCGCCGGGGCGGGTCGAGGGGACGGCAGCCCGCGGCGGGTACTGCAGGCTTCAGCCTGCGAAACCTCCTCCCTCCGGGTACCGCAGGCTTTAGCCTGCCGAGCGGAATCCAGGGGCGGTGGCAGGTCCCAGTAGTCCGGGTCGCCCCATTCCCAGAACTCCGAGAAGTCCCAGTAGACGGTCGAGAGCGCGACCGGCTTGCCCTGCTCGATCGCCTCGAGGCAGTGCCGGTGCGGCTCCTCCGGTCGGCCGAGGTTGAACGCATGCACGAGGTCGCACTGCGAGAGATCGGTCGCGTCCTCACCACTGATCGCGATCCTGACGCCAAGCTTCTCCAGCGCGCGCTTCGTCTGCTCCATCTGGACCGTGTCGCCGCCCGGCCGCTCGCGGAAGTCGGGACGGATGCGCATGAGCACACGAATCTCGCCGGCCGGCCGCTGTTCCGGCGTGACTGGCCGAGCCCACCTTGCCGTGGAAGTGCCGAAGACCTGCCTGTGCCTCCGGGTACCGCAGGCTTCAGCCTGCCCCATCAGCTCGCTCGCCATCTCCGCCGGAAGCGCAGCGGCCTCGCGCAGTTCCACGCGCCGTGCCCGAAGGTCAGCAGACTCGTCGCGGCTCAGAAGATCCTTGCATGAAGCGATGACCGCGTCGGCTGTGAACTCCCCAGCCGCATGAAGGTGCTTCTCCATGTCCGCGCGGCGTGCGAACTCATCGACCTTCGGATCGTACGAGATGGCAACAAACGGCTTCCCTGCGGCGAGCGCGAGCACGAGCGCATGAAGACGCATGCCGATCACGAGGTCGAACTGCGCCAGCGTGCCCACGACCTGAGGAGGCGAGAGCGCCTCGCGCATGATGACCGCGCCGGTGACGTCAGCAATGCGTTGGAGGATGCTCAGGTCATCGTCATGCATGTGCTGCAATGGGAGCAGCACCGGCGTCCCGGCGAGCTGCTCGCGGATGGCGCGGGCCAGCGAAACGCCTTCCGCAACCAGGCGCTCGCGCCCGGCTTCATCGCCCCACGGCCGCAGGTTGATCGCAACCCATGGCCGCGGCGCCTGCTCCATCATCGCCCCCTCTCCGCGCGCGGAGAGGGGGATGGGGGTGAGGTTACCCGGCTCGACGAGGATCGCGGGATCGACCGCGGTGTGCACGCGCGATCGCGCGACCCCGCACTCGTGGAGCAGATCTGCCGAGGCTTGATCGCGAACGGTGATCGCCTCTGCCTGCTCACAGATGAACCGGGCGACGCCGCGTGCGGCATCGGTCACCAGCGGGCCGACGCCGATGCTGTAGAGCATGACCGGCCGCCCGGCCGCCGACGCGGCCGCCGCGAGGCGGGCCATCTCGTACAGCCACTGGCGATCGACAGGGTCAGTCAGGAATCGATGCAGCCCGGCATCGTATCCGACATCGTAGAGCAGTCCACCCCCGCCGAGTATGACGAGGTCGGCTTCCTCGATGGCGCGGGCGAGTTCGGCGCGGTCATCATAGCTCACCGCTATCGCGTCAAACGGCTCGACCAGCGCCTGAAGGCGGGGGCCGCCGGCGACTGCCAGGCGAGCGTCGCCCTTGATCGGGCGCGAGTCGAGGACGCTCCTGAGCTGGGTCAGCATCCCCCACAGGATCGCGTCGTCGCCGACATTGGTATAGCCAGCCGCGCCGCAGATGAGCAGATGGCTCACAGCACCGACCTCGCCGCGCGCTCACCGTAGAGCTTGCGGTAGACGTCGAGGTTGACCACTACGTGTGAGCAGGCGGTGAAGCACTCGCACCCCGATAGGGCAAGGCCAAAGTCGTTTCCTTTTGCCTTTTGCCTTTTGCCTTTTCCCTTGGGCAGCCGCCTCGCTTGCTCCCTCGCCTGGCGGTAGGCATGAGAGTACCATATCTGCCGGAAACTGTCCCGGCGCAGGTCGCCCAGCGGCGTCGAGCACTGGCAGCAGAACATGACGCTGCCGTCCGCGGTGATGAGGGCGTACTCGTGCCCGATGTAGCACGGAATGCGCTCGTACACACTGCCCGTGCCTGCCGCGCTCGCCCCCGGCCTGATCGCATCGAGGTTGGTGCGAATGCCGTACTCACGCGCGCGCGCCGCCGCGCGATCAATATCACTGCGGATGAGAACCCAATCCCCGGTCCGCGGCAGCAGCTCCTCCGCCCCTTCGGCCGGGCCCATCAGGATGAGCATGAACCAGCCGGCCCTCGCCTCGTGGGCCGCGTCGACCATCTGCGGTATCTGGTGCATGTTCAGGCGATTCAGCACTGCCGAGAACTCCACGTCGACGGGCCGCAGTCCCTCGGCCTCGGCATACTCGGCCATCGCCCTCAGCCGCTCGATGATGCGCGCGCGCGCGCCGGCAGGCGCGCCCGGATGCAAGCGCTCGTAGACATCATCCGTCGCGGCGTTGAAGCTGATGTGCATGCGCCTGACGCCGAGCTCCACCAAGCTGCGGGCGCGGTCCTCGGTCAGCAGTGCCGCGTTCGTAGCGAGCGTCACCTCGAATCCCAGCTCGCGCGCGAGCGCGATCATCACCAGAGATTCGGGGTGAGTGAGCGGCTCGCCGTCGCCGCAGATATCGATCGCTCGCGTGCCCATCTGCTTCAACTCGCCGAGCAGGCGGGCGAACATCTCGTATGACATGCGCGGTTGGTCTGCCTCGCGGTGTTGGGCATCCACCTGTGGATTGTGAAACGGGCAGAACAGGCAGTGGTAGTTGCACGCCTTCGTGATTCCGATCTGCACGATGCCCGGGCCGCGGGCGGGCTCGCGGGCGTAGCGCCGGCGAAGAACGGCGCGCTTCAGCAGCCCCGAGGCTGCGACGGCATCAGTGCCTGGCGCCGTCACCGCTCGCCATACCGCCCGGCGCAGCGGCGTGCCGGGGAGGGCCTCGCCGACCTCCCATTGGTAGCGCGCCGCTCCCGGCGCCATCCGCGCCAGCACGGCGGCCTTGGCGTAGCTCAGCCCAGGCCCGTAGTCAGCCCCGCCTGCGAGCATCACGCTGTCAAAGCGACTGCTCCGCAAGCGCCGCACGATCCCGAAGATGCCGCCATCGCTCGGTGAGAACACCTCGTCCGCCGCCTGGCTGACCTCCGCCCGGCCTTCGTCGGAGGCGAGCAGCGCGGTCAGGCGAATGTCCGGGAAGCGGCCGCGCAGCCGCTCGAGTAGCCGGACGAATGTGGTCGTGGGCATGAGCCGGATGAGCAATACTCGCTGCGGACGCCAGGGCGTGTCGTGCTCCGCGGCGATGGAGCGGTTTACCAGGCCGCTCGCATACATCCCCGCGCCAGTGACCATGAGCCACACCAGGGCGAACGGCGCGAACACGAATCGATCCACGACTGCCCAGCAGAGGCGGAGCGGGCCGCGCCGCATGCCGAAGCGGTAGATGTAATCGGGCGAAGGGATGAGCAGCTTGTGCTTCGCGCCGCTCAACATCAGCGCGAGCCTGTCGCCGATGCCGCCGCCCGCCATCGGGATGCAGACCACATCTGGCCTCAGTTGCCGGACCTCCCAGATGCTGGTCCTCTCTCCCAGCACATGGAACTCGGGCCGCGCACTGTAGGGGCGAGTCGCTGACTCGCCCTCGACTACCGCGAAGAGCCGCCGCACCGCGCGGAAGCTTGCCTCGTCGACGCCGGACGCGACAACTACCCGCTCGATGTGCGCGTTGGCGAAGTGCGCCGCCGTCACCCGTTCGCGAAAGAAGTCGAGCACATATCCTGCGAGATAGGCCGCGGCCCTCATGCGCGCTCTCCCGAACCCGTAGGGGCGCACCGCTGTGCGCCCATCCCCGCAGGCGACGCTCGCCCCGCGGCCCGTATGAGCGCGCGCTCGAGGCGCTTCACGATGCGGTCGTTGTCGTGATCGCGCGCCACCAGCTCGCGGCCGGCCGCTGAGAGCTGAGACTGAAGCCGCGCCTCCTTCAGCAGGCCGACCAGCTCGCGAGCGAACGCCTGCGCGGTATCCGCGATCAGCACCTCCCGGCCGTGCTCGACGGCTAGGCCCTCTGCGCCGAGGCTGGTGGTAACGACAGGCAGTCCCGCCGCCATCGCCTCGATCACCTTGTTGCGGACGCCCGACCCAAGGCGAAGCGGCGCGGCCATAGCCGCGCCGCCATCCATGAGCGCAGTCAGATCAGGCACGAAGCCCGCGATCTCGACGCTCGAATCGCGCTCCATGCGGGCCAGCGTCTCGGGCGCGACGCGGGCGAGTTCCTCGCGCGTGCCGCCGCCGGCGATGGTGAGCCGCGCGGCGGGAATCTCGCGCCTGACGGCCGGCCAGATGTCGTTGTAGAGATAGAGCAACCCGTCCACGTTGGGGAAGTGCTCCATGTGGCCGACGTAGAGCAAGCCGCCGGGGTTGGGCCTGCGCTCGCGCGGCGCGAGCTGCTCCCGCTCGACACCGGGCGGCACGGCGGTGATGCGATTGTGCTTCGCCACCGCGCGGACGATGCGGGCGTCATGGTCTGATACGGCGATGACATGGTCGGCCCGGCGGAAGAGCGCGGCCTCGTGTCGGAGCATGCGCAGCCATTCGAATCGCGCGTGCAGACGGTCGAGGCCGGTCGTTGCGGCAATGCGACGGCGGTGGGAAACGAAGGCGATGTCGAGCGCGGTGACGACGGCCGCGGCGCCATTCACGCACGGGCGGTACTGGGCCATGTTGGTGTGCAGGAACTGCGCGACATCGGGGTGGAAGCCGGCCGCGACCTCGCGGAGGTCGCGGGCCAGCTCGTCCGAGTGGAACTCGCTCACCCATCGCGGCGCCTGCGCGAAAGAGCAGTAGGCGTGAGGCGTGGGTTGCCTGAGGCGCGTGCGCGTTGTCACGCAGTGGCGGGCGATCTCTGCGATGCTGCCGGACTCCGACTCGCGCTCGTAGAAGCCGACGAAGGCGACCTCATGATCGCGCGAGAGCCGCGTCAGCCAGGTCCAGATCTGCCGGTGCCCGCCGGCGACGGGCGGGTAGGGGAGGAATGGGCTGACGAAGAGGATCTTCATCGGGCGCCGACCTCCACGAAATCCTCGGCCGACGGCGGCCGCGCCAATTCGAGAATGCGGCGGTCGGGAAGATCGCCGCGGTGGTGCTCCTGCCAGCGCGCCATGAGCATGCGGCCGAACGATGGCAGCGCTCGCAGGAACGCCCGCGCCATGGTGCCCTCGCCGCTGAGAACCTCCCGCAGCAATCGGGCGCAGACATACGCACAGTTCTGCGCCAGCATCACCGGATCGCGCACATTCTTCCAGACGAACAGGAGGCCGTTGCGCAGGAAGGTCTCGTTCGCGTAGGCATCGCCAAAGCGCGCGCCGATCCACGCCCGGCGCTGGTGGAACACCGACGCGTTTGGCTCGAAAAGCGACCGCCACCCCCGTCGCCAGGCGCGGTAGCCAAGCTCGATGTCCTCGAAGTAGAGAGGCCGGTAGACGGTTTCGAACCCGCCAAGAGCGTCGTACTTCGCGCGGTCGTAAACCGACGAAGCGCCGCCCGCGTACAGGATCGGGCCCGGCCGGGTGGGTGGCACATGGTAGGGCTCCAGCATCCCCGACCAGGCCGGAGCGACATTCCCCGTCTCCATCTGCGACCCATCTGGCAGCTCGATCCGCGAGCACACCGCGAACGTGTCCGGCCGATCGAAGTGCGGGAGGATCGCCGCGAGAAAGCCGGGCCGCACCTGGACATCTGTGTTGATGAGCGCGAAGAGCGGCGTGTCCGACGCCTCGATCCCCGCCCTCACCGCGCCGGCGAACCCGCGGTTGCGGGGCAGCCGAACCACCCGCACCTGCGGGTAGTGCGCGCGAACATAGCCGACCGTGTCGTCGGTGCTCGCGTCATCCACCACGATCACCCGGTGCTCCGCGCCCGCCTCGCAGGCGACGCTCGCCTCGCAGGCGACGCTCGCCTCCGCCAGCAGCGGTGGCAGACAGAAGTCCATAAGGTGTCGCTGGTTGTAGTTGGGCACGATGAAAGTGACAGTACGACCGGCTGGCGAGCCCGGATCCGCGGCGCGGCGGCCGACCGGTGCGAGACGGCGCAGCAGATCGAACAGCGCGGTCGCAGCGATGACAGCCTCATAGGCGCCCGACAGCACCATGGCAAGCCATAGCCTGGCCAACCACCGAGGGCTTGCTATGCTCATAGGCGGAAGGTTGACTTGGTACCAGCGGCCGTTCGCGCCGTAGGCGAGCATCGCCCCCGCGCCCGAGAGGAGCGAAGTCGCCTTCTCGCGCCCGTAGCCCTCTCCGGTGAGGAGCAGGCAGATTGCATCGTACCGCCCTTTTCGGCGCGAACCGGGCGCGTCAACCGTGATCCCCGGTGAGACGTGCTCGAGGTCGCGGGTTGCCTGCCGGATGACCCCGGGATTGCGGGACCCCACCAGAAGAGCCCGCTGCCACCGCTCGGAGCGAGCGAGATCCGTCAGCTTGACGGGCGTCAGCAGGACATTGCCGGCCGCCCGGGCCGCCTCAGAGAGCAGGCGCATTGCGGGCCTTCGCCTCCGCCAGCGATTGCTCCCATGCCCATACCGCAAGCTTGTACTTGGTGACGACCTCTTCCGCGGCCTCGTCCTTGACGATTCGTCCGCGGTCCAGCCAGATCGCTCGATCGCACACGTCCAGGATCGAGCTCAAGCTGTGAGAGACGACGAAGAGGGTCTTCCCCTGCTTCTTGAAGTCGAGCAGCCGGTCGAGCGACTTGTGCTGGAAGTGCTCATCACCCACGCCGAGGACTTCGTCGATAAGGAGGATGTCGGGGTCTACGTGCACCGCGACCGAGAATCCAAGCCGAATCACCATGCCGGTCGAGTAGGTTTTTACAGGGGCGTCCATGAAATCCGCGATCTCGGCGAAGTCCACGATCGAATCGTAGCAGGCGATGGTCTCCTTGTGGCTGAGGCCGAGCAGACTGGCGTTGAGGAAGACATTCTCGCGCCCGGAGAGGTCGGGGTGGAAACCGGTCCCCAGCTCCAGCAGCGGGCAGATGCGTCCCTTCACCGACACCGCTCCGCTCGTCGGCTTCAGCACGCGCGCCACGATGCCGAGCATCGTGCTCTTGCCGGAGCCGTTCGGGCCGATCAGCCCGATCGACTCCCCCGCCTCCACCTTGAACGAGACATCGTTCAACGCCCAGAACTCGTCGTATCCCCGGTCGCCGCGCAGGAAGGCGAGCATCGCCTCCTTCACCGTGTGCGCCTTCACGTGGGGGCGGCGATATCGCTTGCATACGTTCTGGGCGTCGATGACTGTCACAGTGGAATCTCACCCCTGCTCTGCAAAGAGGTCGGCCTTTCTCTGGAAGAAGATCTGCCCGATGATCGCGGTGGCAATGGCGATGACTGCCGCGCCGATCACATATGGCAGCAGCGGGTAGTCGTGCCGCAGCGAGACCTGAAGAGCGGCCGCTTGAGCCTCCGTCAGCTTCGGCCCGGCGGAGACCCTGATGAAGTTCTCGCCCCCGTGAAGCAGCGCGCTGCGATAGCCCTCGACCGCAATGCTGATCGGATCGAGCAGGAAGAGCTGCTTGAGCCGAGGCAGGTTGTCCTTGAGCAGCCATTCGAGCCAGTTGCTCGGCTGATCGATAGTCTTGCCCAGCACCTGCCACAGCGGGTACAGCACAGGTGTCAGGAAGAACCAGAGCCCTATCAGGTTGCCCACGATGAACTTCACGTCCGCGTAGAACACGCTCCAGGCGGCGAGGATGCCCGAGAGCCCGTAGGCGAAGATGGCGACCAGGATCGTCGCCGGGATCACCCAGAGGTAGTGGATGTTGACGCTCACGCCCCAGATGGCGAAGAGAGCGAACACGACGACGAAGGCGAGGCCGAGATGGATGAGGTTGGAGATGAGCGCCGAGAGCGGCAGGATGGAGCGGGGGAAGTAGGCCTTCTTGACCAGCGGCATCTCCTGGGTGACGCAGGCGGTGCTGTCCAGCACCGTCTGGGAGAAGAAAAGCCACGGCAGGAAGCCGATGATCAGGAACGGCATGAAGTTCGGCTCGCCGTGCTGGAAGAGGATCTTGAAGACGAAGTACCAGACGCCGATCTGCATCAGGGGATTGAGCAGCGACCAGGCGAAGCCGAGGACGGAGTTCTTATAGCGGACCTTGAGATTACGCCGCACGAGGTTCCACAGCACCTCGCGGTAGCGCAGCACTTCGAGGAATTCGGTCATGGGCCGGCTCTCATCCGCCTCACACGCGTAGAGGCGACCCTCCGCGGTCGCCCGTCGCCCTTCCATCTGCTCGCAGCTCCAGTATACCACCGAGGGAGGAACAGGGTCAATTTCGGACCTGTGAGCAAACCGCTAACCGCCGATGAACGCGACCGCGCTCCCTCACCTGATCTCGAATACCGCGATCCGAACGTCGGGTTTCTCACCGACGCGGAGGGCGATGCTGCGCCCGTCATGGGAGAACTGGGGGAGGGAGAAGTCGTTATCGGACTGGCTGGAGGATGACTGCTGCTCCTCCCCAGGTTGGGCTGGCTCGGCCTTGGGGAGAGGCACCTCGCCGAGGACCTTTCGGGTGCGCGGTCGGATGCCGCGGTAGATCACGACGGACTCGCCACCCTCGCGCTGCTCCACAAAGACCACGCCCGTCAGCCCGGGCGACCATGCTGCGATCGGCGTGATGCCCAGGAGCTCCTGACGAATGGCGGCGTCGGGCTGCGCGTCAACTGCGCAGCCTATGCCCCGATCATCATTGTGTTTGTCCGGGATGATGAAACCGATCTGACTCGAGTCGGCCGACCACTCAAGGCGCGTTCCCGGCATGATGCCATCGTCCGGGAGGTCGCATGCCTGCTGGCGCACGCCGGTGGTCAGGTCGTAGGCCCAGAGCGCGCTGGTCTTTAGTTCCGCTGCAGCATGGGTGCATCCGCCGGGCTTCGCGGGGTCCTCAATGGGTGGGCCACACCCTCGCACGTAGGCCAGGCGCTTGCCGTCCGGCGACCAGGCAACCGGACCGACTGCATTTCCCTCCTCGACAATGGGCGTCGCCGTCGCGGTTGCGCTGTCGACAAGCAGGATGGAGCCATGGTTGGCATCGGTCGCGGCCACACACGCCAGGCGCTTGCTGTCCGGGCTCCAGGCGATGTTGCCATAGTAGAGGAGCATGGCGAGGGTCCCTTCCTGCGCGTCCTTGAGGGCATCTTCGGGCGACTGCCCGGTGTTCACCTTATCCGGTGACACTCGCGTGGGCAGCGGCCAGATGCCAGAGGCAAGAGTGCGCACCTGGCCGGAGGCCAGGTCGATGGAGCGCAGAGACAGGTTGGCATCCTTCCCAAAGACGGCCGAGTAGAAGGCGACAGCGCCACCATCGGGAGACCATGAGGGCAACAGGCCCATGCCCGGGCCGATGTCGAGCCCCCGCGACTGCTTGGTCTCCAGGTCGAAGATGCGAAGGGCGCCGTCGTCCATGTAGGCAATGCCCTTGTCGTCGGGGGACCAGGAAGTCTCCGCGACCGGGCCACAGCCGCTCATGGCGCAGCCGCCGAGGACAAGCATGCCGCCCAGCACGATGGTGAGTGCGGCAAGAGAGCGGACGACTGGGGGAACGTCCAGACGACTCACTAGCTTGGTCGCCATGGCGACACCTCCGTTGTGGCCGGTCAGTCCGGCCCTACTCACGAGTTGCTGTCGCGGGCGATTATGCCTCATACTCGGCATTCGCGGAAGGGGCGAAGGTCCTGGGCGAATGTCCTGCTTTCATGGGACCTGCTATTGATGTCCGGCACGGGATCCCCGTCCTGCCCGGCCAGCGTGCAGTTCGTCGCCGGCCGTGCAGGAACCCTCCGCCCGAGGGCGTAAGAGCCCACATCGTTGACCCGGCCCGCGAGCCGCGGTATACTCGTGCGCGTTCGCGGCAACGGCCGGCGGGCATGGGCATGCCCGCCCTGCACAGGAGGAACCTGGATGGCCCTACGCAAGGGTGCCTTGATCGTGGTGACGGCGATGGTGGTCGGGATCGCACTCGCCGGATGCGGCGGCAAGAGCAGCCCGCCGCCGAGTTTCGTCGCGGCATGGGATGCCGGGAGCCAGCGAGTGGGCAAGATCAACCGCCCCGAGGGGCTGGCGATCGGCAAGGATGGCGCGCTGCTCGTCGCCGACACCTGGAATAACCGGGTGCTGGTGGCGAGTGGGGAGGGCGCTGTCGCCGGGGCGTTCGGGGAGTTTGGCAACAAGCGTGGCAAGCTCCAGTGCCCGCGCTCGGTCACCGTCGACAAGGCCGGCAGCATCTACGTCGTCGATACCTGGAACCACCGCGTGCAGAAGTTCTCTTCCAGAGGTCAGTTCCTGCTGAGCCTGGGCGGGAAGGGGTCGCCGTGGGGCTACGATGAGGCGGACGGCAAGTTCCTCTACCCCTACGGCGTGGCGGTCGATTCCCAGGGATACATCTACGTCTCCGACTTCAACAACAACCGGGTCGAGAAGTTCGACCCGCGGGGCAAGTTCGTGAAGAAGTGGGGCACCGAGGGCCGGCAGGATGGGCAGTTCAGCCACCCGGCAGGGCTGGCGATCGACAGCCAGGATCGGTTGTATGTGGCTGATCCGGGTAATGGGCGGATTCAGGCGTTCGACACGGACGGCAACTTCAACGGGAAGTTCGTGGGCGTCGACGGCGAGTTCGATCGGCCCTACGGCGTCGCGGTGGACAGCAAGGGCGATGTGTATGTCGCCGAGATGGGGGCGTGCAAGGTCCACAAGTACACGCCCTCGGGGCGGCTGATCTGGTCGCTGGAGAAGCGCGGCGGGGCCGATGGCGAGTTGGAGATGCCGCTGAGCGTCGCGGTCGACGGCGGCGGAAACATCTATGTCGCGGACTGGGGCAACAACCGGATACAGAAGTTCGCGCCACCGGCTGGCGGGTAGGGGAGCCCCTCTGCGGGCTCCCGTGGGTGAGCGGCGGGCGACCGCTGAGGGTCGCCCCCAATGAGTTCCGCCCAAAGAAGTGAGGGCGGAACTCATCAGAAGCACAGGTAATCACTGAACGGAAGCTGTTCGCCCATATTGCTTCTATGGGCGAACAGCCGTAGAGGCTTTGCGGAACGGGAGAGAGGTATGCTCCCTTCGGAAAAGGCTGAGCTATGGGTGCGGCGCGTGGGGTACGCCGCGCTCATTCTGATCGCACTCTATATCATCGTCTGGCTCGTCCGGTTCGTCTACGGGAACTACCACAAGGCGATGGACCAGCGCCAGTTCCCGCCTGAGGGCAGGGCCCCTGTAGTAGAACTGGTCTGATCGATGCCCGTCTTGTATGTGTTCGCGACGGTCTGGCTCTGGAGCCTGATCCCCCTCGCTGTCAAGATCGCCTACGAGAGCTTCAACTTCGCCTTCATCGGACTTACCCGCTTGGTTGTCGGGGCCGCGGTGTTCGGCCTGTTCCACCTGGCGGCTCCGCGGCTACCCGGCGCGGGCGAGGCGCTCCCGGGGCCGAAGTGGCTGGGTGCCAAAGCCTGGGTGATCATCGCGGGAATCGGCATCGGCGGTGACCTGCTTCTCTATACGCTCGGGCTTCGTCACACCACCGCATCCGCGGCGACGCTGATCGTCAGCACCGATGGTGTGATACTGGCGCTGCTCGGGGTGCTGGTGCTGCATGAGCGGATGTCGTGGATGAAAACGGCCGCGGCGGTGGCCGGGCTGGCGGGGGTGGTGCTGGTGAGCTGGAACGGTCAGGACCTGAGCGCGCTCGTGCGATCGGAGTACTTCCTGGGGAACGTGACGGTGCTCTGCGCGGGTATGTGCTGGGCGACATATGGGCTGGGGCAGCGGGTGCTGGCGAAGACGCGAGGGAGCAGCCTGCTCCATATCTTCCTGGTCGGGACCGCACTCGCCATAATCGCTGCGCTGATGCAGAGGCCGACCCACGGCCCGGTGACGTGGCACGCGGTCGGCGCGCTGGCCTATCTCGGGCTGTTTGGCACCGGTCTGGCCTACGTGTCGCTCACGAGAGGGATGAGACGGCTCGAAGCCGCGACGGTCGGCGTGATCTCGTGCACCTTGCCGCTCTTCACGATGGTCGAGGCGCGGCTGTTCCTGCACGAACAGATCACGAGGTATCTGCTGGGCGGGGCCGCGATGGTCATCGCCGCGGTGCTGCTAATCGTGCGGCACCAGAAGGTGTACGGGCAAGGGTGAGGCGAGGTCGTTGGAGGGCGACCCGCAGTAGACTGGGGCACAGCATGCTGTGCCCCTACGAGGCGAAGGCTTCGCCGACGGGCGCTTCGACCCGCAAGCCGATCTGGTTGAGGATGGCCGTAGGCCGTCTACCGGCGAGACGGGCCTCGGGGGCGAGGATGAGGCGGTGGGCAAGGGTTGCCTCGATCATCGCCTTGGCGTGATCGGGCAGCACGAAGCTCAGGCCGTCCGCGGCCGCCTGCGCCTGCGCGCACCGGAGCAATGCGAGCGACCCCCGGGGGCTGGCCCCGAGGGCGATGTCGGGGTGAGCTCTCGTTGCCTGGACCAGCCGTACGATGTAGTTCCTGACCTTCTCGTGCACGAAGATCCGTCTGACCTGCGCCTGCGCGTCGAGCAGCTCCTCGGTCGTCACCACCTGGTTCACCTGTTCGACCGGATGGCTGAGCTGAAGGCGCAGCAGCATCTCGCTCTCCGATGCGGCCGAAGGATAGCCGATGACCATGCGGATGAGGAACCGGTCGAGCTGCGCCTCCGGCAGCGGGAACGTGCCCTCGTACTCGATCGGGTTCTGGGTGGCGATAACGCAGAACGGCGCGGCGAGCTTGCGGGTGATGCCATCGACCGTCACCTGACGCTCGGCCATCGCCTCCAGCAGCGCGGACTGGGTGCGCGGGGGCGCCCGGTTGATCTCATCGGACAGCACGATGTTCGCCATCACCGGGCCGGGGTTATACTCGAACTGGCCCGTTTTCTGGTTGAAGATGGACAGGCCGGTAATGTCAGTGGGCAGCAGGTCGGGGGTGCACTGAATGCGGCGGAAGGTGGCGCCGATGGACAGCGCCAGCGAGCGGGCGAGCATCGTCTTGGCGACGCCGGGCACGTCCTCGATCAGGATGTGCCCATCCGCGAGCAAGCCGACGATCGCAAGCCGCACCGCTTCGGGCTTGCCCACGATCACCCGTTCGACACTCGCGAGGAGGCGACTGGCTACATCGGCGGGAGTGGCCATGTGCGAACAAGGTTCGACGGACTGTCTGGCGCTCCTGTTCGGTTACCGACTGCGAAAGCTTGACAGGCTGGTTGGGGGGCCTATAATCGGGCCACGGGACTCATTCCTCACCCGTGCAAGGCAGCACTGGAAGGATCGAATGGCCGAGTTGATCGCGACTCCCACCTTGCAGGACATCCGGCAGGTTGTCGAGCGGATCGTGGCGCTGTTCCGACCGCAGAAGGTGATCCTGTTTGGCTCCTACGCGGCCGGAACGCCGACAGCCGACAGCGACGTGGACCTTCTGGTCGAGATGGAAACTCGGCTGCGCAGTGTCGAGCAGGCCGTCGCGATCCGCAGAGCAGTCGACTTCCCATTTCCGACCGATCTGCTGGTGCGCACTCCGGAGCAGATCGCCAAGCGCTTGGAACTTGGAGACACATTCTGGCGGCATGTAGTGACGAAAGGCATCGTGCTCTATGAGGCCACTGACGCGCGAGTGGGTTGACAAAGCAGAGGAAGACCACCAAGCGGCCGAAGCTCTGGGCGCGGGCCCGGACTCAGTCTGGGGCCCGATCTGCTTTCTCTCGCAACAATGCGCGGGGAAATACCTAAAGGCCTGGCTTGTGGAGCAGGGGGTGGACTTCCGCAAGACCCACGACCTGGACCACGTGGGAAAGCTCTGCGCCCCCTCTCTCGGTGAGATCGAAGCCTTGATGGATGATCTCCGTTTCTTGACCAGCTTCGCCGTAGAGGTCCGCTACCCCGGGATGTCCCCCACGCGCGAAGATGCCAACAGGTGCCGGGAAGTGAGTGGTGCAGTACGCGACGCTGTCAGGTCGGCACTCAACAGGATCTGCCGGTATTGCATCGACGGGTCTGAAGCACAGTGACGGTGTCAGAAGCCTTCGGCGAGAGACCGGCACCGGGCGTCGCTATGCCGCACGAGCAAGAAAGGAGACAAGCCCATGGACCTCATGGACGTCATCCGCAATCGCCGCAGCGTCCGCGAGTACCGCCCCGAAGCGGTGCCGCAGGAGAAGATAGACCAGGTGCTTGAAGCGGCGCGGCTGGCGCCGTCGTGGGCGAATGGGCAGTGCTGGACGTTCGTCGTAGTGACCGATCCCAAGGTGAGGCGGCGGCTCGCGGAAGCGGGGAATGAGTGGATCGAGCACGCCCCTGTGATCGTCGCCGCCTGCGGTGACCCGAAGAAGAGTGGGGCGAAGAACGATCAGGCCTACTACATGCTCGACATCGGCATCGCCATGGAGCACCTGGTGCTTGCCGCAACGGACGAGGGGCTTGCCACCTGCTGGATCGGGTGGTTCGATGAGGCGAAGGCCAAGAGCGCCCTGGGGGTGCCGAAGGACATCAGGGTGGTGGCGCTGACGCCGCTGGGCTATGCCGACGAGACACCCGAGGCCAGGCCCCGCCGGGCGCTGGGCGAGATCGTCCACAGGGACCGGTGGGGCTGAGACGTGGATGGCTTCGGGCTGATCGCCTACGGCCTCGCAGCCCGGGGAGTTTACCGAGACAACCGAGTTGGGTAGGACATTCCTGGAGTCCCCCTGGCAGCTCGGGCAGTCCGAAGCTGGACTGCCCCTGGTGTCGCGGCTGGCCAGGGGAGACATCAGGCGAGCCCGATGCAGAAGCAGCCGTCAGGCGACGATGTCTACCTGATGCTGGTCACGGCCAACGTGCTCCGATTGCGCCGGCAGTTCGAGCTGGCCGAGGGCCAATGCAGCGAAGTCCTGCGACGCGACCCGACGAATGCCGCGGCTCACTCTGTGCTGGGGGACATAGCCCGCGATCGGGGCAGCCTCAAGGACGCTATCGAGTGGTACAAGATGGCCCTCGACCTGAACCCCGGCAACGTATCTGACCGGAAGAAGCTCGAGGCGGTGATAGACCGGGCCTACCCGCGGGAGAAGGTTGGTCCGATCGAGAAGCTGCGCGAGAACGTCGCCGAGCAGATCATGACTTCATCGGCTGAGATGCGCGCGGCGCGGCTGCCTTTGGGCGTCTACATCGCGCTTGGCGGCATGCTCGCGGTGATCATCGGCGTCACGGTGATCGTGCTGGCGCTCGGTCGCCGGGCCGGGCCGACGACGATGTCCGTCTCGGCGGAGCAGCCACCATCCGGGGCGTTCGTGTCGGGCCCTCTCGAGCCGAAGCAGACAGCGAAGGCAGCCGCCGGAACTGAGGCTCACGCCGAGCCGGCATTCGCCGGAGAAGTCGCCGCGCTCGAGATCGGCCTGCTGGACCGGCTGCGGCGGGAGGCACGAGTCATCGACCCCAACTGCCAGGTCGCTGACGCGGAGATCGATCCGCGCACTGGCGCGGTGTCAATCAGGCTCTCAATGCCCCGCGTCTGGTCTCCGGACCAGACGCGCCGCAGCATTCTGCGAGTGGCGGCTGCGATCGCCCGCGCCGCTGTAGGATGGGATCAGCGCGTCTCCGCGGTTCGCGTCCGCTGCGATGCTCGCCAGGAGGGGCAGCCCGACGAGCGCGCCTTCGTGGGGGAAGCCGATCTGACCAAGCTCGCCGCCCCGGCGACGGGCTTGGACGAGAAAGAGGCCGCAGAGGTCTTCCCCTCGCTCTGGTGGGAATCGAAGCTGGGTGAAGGGGCCTCGGCGCCGACGAGTCCGGCGCCGGCGCCCGGAGCGGCGCGATGAGCGAGGTCCGAGTGCGGGTGTGGAGGGTCGAGCCCCACTCGCAGTCCCAGTTCCTGCTCGTCCTGTTGGACGACAACCAGCAGCTTCTGCCGATGACCATCGGGCTCTGCGAGGCAATGGCAATCGAAAGCGTCGTTCGAGCGAGCGACATCATCCCGCGGTTCGGCATGACCCACGATCTCCTGGGCAGCTTCATCACGCGTTTGGGCGGGCGTCTGGCGAAAGTGGTCATCGATGATCTCTGGAACAAGGTCTACTTCGCCAAGCTCCACATCGCGCTCAACGGCGAAGTGGTCACCGTGGACGCCAGGCCCAGCGACGCGGTGGCGATTGCGCTGCGGATGGATGCCCCGCTCTTCGCCACCGAGGCGGTCATGGCAGCGGCCAACGAGCCCGAGGAGCCATCCGATGCAGAGGAGCTGGGCGACACCGACACCGAAGTCTTCTAGGTCCCCTGGGCCAGAGGTGGCACACGCCGTCCCCCGATTTGCGCGACATCCGGTGCGTACGCGTGTCTCAACCCTCAGGACATGGAACACATCCTGAGGGTTTGAGCATGCGCCCAGGGCACCTATCTGAGGTCGAGCTGACGGAGTACGCGGACGGCGAGCTGGCGACTGAGCGTTGGAGCGCAGTCGAGGCCCATCTGCGGCACTGCCAGGTGTGCGCCGCATCGCTGGCGGGTGTCCGGATAGTCGTCAAGGCGGCCGCCCGGATGCCGGATCGGCCCGCGCCGTCTCGCATCAGGGAACGCGCCACTGCCGTGCTGACCGATCCCGCCCTCACCATCTCGTGTAAGCGGGCTGGCGCCATGATGCACGAGCACCTCGACCGCCGCCTCTCGCTGCTCGCCTCAGTGCCGCTGGAGCTTCACCTCCACGCCTGCCAGCGGTGCCGCGAGGAGCTGGCGGCGTTATCGAGCGCGACCCGGGCGGTGCGGACACTCCCGAGCGTCGAAGCCCCGGCCAGGGTCAGAGAGCAGGTGCTCGCGGCCCACCGGCAGCGCACCCGCCGGGCCTTCGGCGTACCGCGCTGGCGGCCAGCGGTGGCCGCAGCCTTTGCCGTGCTGGTGGTCGGAGCTGTTTCGCTGATGAGGCCTGCACTCACCCCGACCGCGCGCCCGGTGGTCACACGAATCGCCAACCTGCCGGCCAAGGTGCAGAGCACGCCGGTCGAGGTCGCCGCGATCCCGGCCGCTCCCGTGGTGGATACGGAGCAGCGCGCGCCGTCGGCGTTGGGGGCCGCAGTCGCTGACGTTGTCCATGAGGCAGCCCCGGTGCGCGCAGCGCGCGCAGTCGTGCGGCCCGCTGTCTTCATGTCGAAGGGCCCGGCTCCGGCGGTGACAACCGTTCGAACCGAGGCGCCGCAGGTTGCCCTTCCGGCCGCCTTCCGGGCGCTCCGGACGGTGGCACAGAGGGCATCGTCTGATTGGGGAGTCCGGCGAGCGATGGAGATGGCCGGAGAGCCGTTCCAGACGCTGGATTCCGAGGCCGCGGCGGAACGGCGGGTGGCGGCGCTCCCGGGCGGCAGCATGGGGGAGATCCCAGGCGCTGGCACGGATGTCCAGCGCGACGAGCCGAAGCCAGCGTCAGGCGCGGCGGCGCCGTCGATGCAGGACAGCGGCGGGGGACAGCCAAAGGAACCTTCAGCCCCAGTGCGCGAGGGGGCCCTGAGCGTCGGGCCGTTCGTGTAGGAGGCAACGCCAGCCCTACGTCGACCCTGACGCCGATGCTACTCTTCGAGGCGGCGATGGCGCTTCGCTGCGAAGCACGAGGGTGAGAAGTGGGCCTTCGGCCATTCTGGGCACATGGCGACACAGCCATCGCAGGCAGACGTGCGTTGCCTGCGGCGCTTGCGCTCTTGTGGCTCGGTGTCGCTCCCTCAGCGGGCCTCGCACTCATCGTCGATGCGCCCGGCACAGCGGTCGCGCAACCGAGTGCCCGCGCCGCGGTGGCGACTCTCTCTCTGACCAACCGGGTGAATCTGCCCTTCGAAGCCCCAGCAGGCACAGCCGCCGGGTTTGGGCGAGAGCGGCGGTTGAGCGTCAGCCTCTTCTCCGGCGGCGCGGGCTCGGCGCTCGCGGTGAGACCAGTGCCCGGTATCTCCGGCCTGACCGCGGCTAACACTCCGGAGGCTACGGACGCGCTATCTGCGCTTCTTGGACCGCGCAGCGGCAGGGTACGGCAGGCCTCCGTCTATCGGCTCTCCTATACCGGGGGGCCGGTGGAGTTCAGCGGCCGCATCATCGATGTCGGGTCTCGGTTCTCGCTGGTGCCGAGCGAGGGCAATCGTCCCTCCGCAGAGGACGCGGACGCTATCAAGCAAGCGATTGGCGGCCGCGGGATGAGCTTGAGTGGCGCATGGAGGCTCGCACCCGGCCTCTCGCTCACCTCCAGTCACGATACGCTCCGCCATGACGATATCATGAGCGCAGAGAACGGCTTGACCGCCTCCAACGCGTCGCACGCGCTGGCGCTGAATCTCGGGCAGAGCACTTCGGTCAAGGCCAGCCTCACCCAGCACCAAGAGGAATGGGATCGGTGGCTGGGGCGGCCCAGCAAGGAGAGCCGGGAAGAGCGCCTGGAGATGAACACCAAGTTTGGGGCGAACGGAGTAAGCGGCCTGCGGCTCGCGATGGCGACGGTCCGCGCGGCGGAGAGCACGACCGCGAGCCAGACAAGCACCAGAGAGGCGCACCTCAATCTTGTACCCACCGGCCGCTTGAGGCTCAATGCCGACTACGTGACGCAGGGCCAAGGCGGGGGCACTGCCCAGACAACGCAGACCGTCGGCGCGGCGCTGAAGCTCGCCGGCGGGCAACTCGGGGTGGAGCAGAAGACGACGCGCGGGCAGGACGGTCTGCTCAGCTCCCGCAAGCTCGCGTTCGCCGGCGCGATCGGCCGGGGGCCGGCCCCCACCAACGTGAAGGTGGACGTCCACGAATCCCGCGGAGAGCGGCCGGATGCCCCGCTCGATCGGAACAGGCTGATCCACGTGGACCGCCGCGTCGCCCCGTGGCTGACACTCGCTGCCGAGCGCGGTCAGGCCGCCACAGGGACCGTCGCCGCGCCCCAGGTGAGTGCTCGGACGAAGTACGAGGCCGCCGCCCACCTGAGCGCGAAAACGGATGTGAAAGCCGGGCTCGTGACCGCGACCTGCCCAGATGGGACAGATCGTCGCTCTCGCCTGAGCTATGCCATCGAGCTTCCCACTGGCTCCCTTCCAGAGTGGGCGAAGGCGATCTCATCTCACCAGTTCGCGGACGCACAGCAGTACGCGCTGGGCCGGTCGGCGGAGTGGGCGTTGGGCGAGATGCCCTTCGCCGGCTACCGGATCTGGGCGGCGCGGCGCGCCGGGGGGCCGGATCGGACCAACAGCGTGGGGTTCGCCCATCGGCGGATCGTCGCCGGCCGGTATCACGTGCAGGTGAGCTTCGAGGACAGGCCGGAGGGGACTCCGGGCGAGGACATCGGACGGCCCCTGCCTCTGCGCCGTCACACTGTCGAGATCGTCGGGCGGGTGATCGCCGGCCTCAGCCTGCGGTGCGGCCTCGGGCTGCAGAACGGGTTGAACTCCCCGGAGGACCGGCTCGGGCGGCTGAAGTTCGGGCTGTGGGGGCGGTTGCCCCAGGGCGATCAGATCGAGGGCGAGCTGTGGAGGGAGTCCGGGCAGTGGGATCAGGCGGCGGTCGAGCGCACGAGCCTGATGATGCTCTACTCTCGCCGGGTCAGTGACGAAGACAGAGTGGAACTGAAGGTCGGGTACACCTGGGGCGCGGGGACGGCAGGGGATCGCGACCGCGATTGCCGGTTAGCGTTCGCGTTGGAGAGGCCGATCTAGGAAGGCAAAGGGCCAAGGGAAAAAGGCAAAACCAACCCGACGCAGGACGAAGGCAAGAGGGGAAAGGCAAGACGAAGGCTGCAATGGGCACAGCGTGCGCCGAAACGCTGGTCCATTCCAGAAGGGCGGGCGCGCGGGTTAGCCTCCACCATCGAAATGTGGAATACCTCAGCGTGGCGCGCGGGCGGGCACTGAACGGGCGCGGAGGCGTCCTTCGGCGGCCGTGCGCCGAGGCCGGACAGTGTGGAGCCCTTCGGCTCCGCTCAGGGTAGATCAACCATGTCCTCTCGCAGTGAGATCCAGGCGATGCTGAGCCCCCGGGGCCTTCCCCGGGAGAAGATCGCGGCCGGGATGCGCGCCCTCATTCTGCTGACTGTTTTCGCCATGGCGCGCCTCCAGCCCCAGGCGCGGAACTCGGCGTTCGATGTGGTCGTCATCGTTGGCGCCCTCTATGTCCTGGCGAGCACCTTCCTCCCCTGGAGCCGCTATGACGCGCGGCGGACGACCATCGTCATGCTGGCGGTGGACGTCTTGCTCATCACCGCTCTCATCTACACTCAGTCGGGCGTGCGCAGCGAGTACTACCTGCTCTATTACCTCCCGATCCTCCACGCCAGCGTCAGGCTCAGCCTGCGGGACGCTGCCGGGACGTGTGTGCTTGCCGCGCTGAGCTATTTCCTGGTCGGCATCCTCGGCGGCCCCGAGGCGACCGTCACCACGACGGTGATCTCGAGGGTGCTGACCTTCACGACCTCGGCCGGCCTGCTGGCGGCTTTCTTCATGATGCTCTCGCGAGAGCGGCGGGCATTTGACCGGCTGACGAGGCACTACGAGGAGGCGACCAAGGCGAAGAGCGAGTTCCTTTCGCGCGTCTCGCACGAGTTCCGAACTCCGCTGACCGCGATCGTGGGGTTCAGCCAGCTCCTCTACGAGCACGAGAAGGAACTCGATCCGACCCGCCAGCACGAATACCTGACCGTTATCCGGGAGCAATCGCAGCAGTTGGCGAGGATGATCGAGGACATGCTCGACGTGACTCGCATGGACGACGGAAGGTTGCGACTGACCCAGACCGCGTGCCGAATCACGGACATCATCGAGTCGTCGCTGATGCTGCTGGACAGCCAGGCCGATCGGGACCGGGTGTCGATCTCCGCTCCGACAGCGGTTCCGGTGGCGTGGGTCGACAAGGGCGAGATGGAGCAGGCCCTCTCGCGGATCATCTACAACGCGCTGGAGGCGGCCGGCGATGAGGGCGCGGTGTCAGTCGTGGTCAGCCCCCCGGAGGAGAACAAGGAGTATGTGACCGTCGCCGTCCGGGCGCCCGGCCTCAATCTCGCCGATGAGGATATGGCGGTGGTCTTCGGTCCGTCTGCGGCTGTGCTGACCCAGAAACCGTCGAGCGGCAAGGCGCTCGGGCTGGCCGTCGCGCGGGCACTGATCGAGATGCATGGTGGGAGGGTGTGGGTCGAGGATGAGCCAGGCGGAGGCAGCACGATCAAGCTGACGGTGCCGAGGCACCAAGCGAAGGAGGGGGGGCCGAATGTGATCGTCGGCCTGGCGGCTGCGGAAGTGGGTGGCGTCTCGGGGGCGGCGCCCGGCTAGCCGGCAGGCACCTCTTGGCAGGAGTGGATGTTCGCCCTGGAGGCGGGAGCGGAGGCAGATGAGGGCTCGAGTCCTAATTGTGGACGACGATCCGGCGGCGCGGAAACTCGCGCGCGACAGCCTCAGGCTCTCAGGCGAGGAGTGGGACATCTGGGAAGCCGATGACGGCCGGTCCGCGCTCAACCTCATTCGGGCGGTGAAGCCGGACGTGGTGCTGCTGGATATCACCATGCCCGAGGTCGGCGGCATACCGGTGTGCTCCGAGATCAAGGCCGACCCGGTGACGCGGGGCACCGAGATCGTCATCGTCAGCGCGCGCGCCGAGGCGGATTTCGTTGCGGCCAGCCTCGAGGCCGGCGCCACCGACTACATCACCAAGCCCTTTCAGCCAGCCGACCTCGTGCGCCGGGTGCGCCGCGTGCTGCACAAGGAGGCGGGCGCCCCCGAGGTAGCGAGCGGCGACACGGCCTAGCGCCAGCGGGGGGACAGTCACCTCTTCTGGTCACTCGCCGGGCAGATTGTGCTACACTGCCGCCATGCCACGGCTTGCCCGGATCACCATCCCCGGCGTTCCCCACCATGTCACCCAGCGCGGCAACGACCGCCAGGATGTGTTCTTCGTCGACGACGACCGACGGATGTACCTCGATCTGCTGGAACGCCAAGCTGAGCACTATGGGCTCGATGTCCTCGGCTACTGCCTGATGCCCAATCACGTTCATCTGGTTGCGGTGCCTCGCCGGGAGGATTCGCTGGCGAAGGCGGTGGGGAGAACTCACTTCCTCTACACGCAGTACCTGCACCGATTGCATGGCCGCAGCGGCCATCTCTGGCAGAATCGCTTCTACTCCTGCGCGCTGGATGACCCACACTGCTGGGCGGCGCTGTGCTACATCGAGCGCAATCCGGTGCGCGCGAAGATCGTGCGCGTCCCGTGGCGATATCGGTGGTCGAGCGCGGCGGCTCACTGCGGGCTGGGCAAGGCGAACGGGTTTCTGGATATGCGACGGTGGCGTGCGGCCTGGACGCCGGAGCGTTGGAAGGAGCGCGTACGGCGACCGGAGGATGAGAAAGCCGTGCTGGCGGTGCGAGCCAACACGCGCACCGGCCGGCCGCTGGGCTCGGAGAGGTTCCTGAGCCAACTTGAGCGGAGGCTGGGCCGACGCCTCCGGCCGCTGCCTGTGGGCCGACCGAGGAAGGTGCCGGAGAAGAGGGAAGATAGGTGACGGTGCGTCTTTTCCCATTCTCGATCCAGGACAAGAGGAGCAGTGCGATGGAAGACACGATGCGGTGCGGGCTTGCCGGCCTGATCGGCATCCTGGCGGCAGTGGCAGTGCTGAGCATCCCGGCATCGGCAGCGGTGTGGTATGCCGGCACCGGGCGGAACGCCTCGGACGCCAATCCCGGCACAGCAGAGCGGCCGGTGGCGACCGTACAGAAGGCCATCTCGCTGGCCAAGCCAGGCGACACGGTGATGTTCGGAGAGGGAGCCTACCCCTGTTCCGAGGTGAAGATACCGGACGGCGCCCCGGATCTCCCCATCGCGGTGCGGTCGGAGGGGAAGGGGAGAGTGATCTTCACCAATGACGGCCAGAGCGACTGCCTGTACCTCGGGTCATACAACACGATAGATCGCATCGAGGTCGAGATGACCTCGGACCATCCTCAAGGGTCAGGGCTGAGCATAGACCGGAAGGAGCATGTCGCCGTCCGGAACTGCCGCTTCTACGCGTGTCAGTACGGAGTCACAGCGGAGCGTGCACACTACCTCACCATCACGAACTGTGAGGCGGCCTATTCCGGTGCGATCGGCATCCGGCTCAGCGGCGGCGGGGACGGGCCTGAAGGGCAGTGGAATCCCGATGACCAAGGCAGGTTCATCGAGATCCGCAACTGCTACCTGCACGATGCGGGATGGAACGCCGAGGGGACCGAAGGGTACGGGGTCAACGCCTACGGGGCAGTGGAATACCTGGTCATCGAGCACTGCCAGATAGACAACAACAGCGGAGACGGGATCCTCTACGAAGACTGGGGCATTCACACCACCGCGCGGCACAACGTCATCCGGGGCACAGGGATCGCGGCCATCTGGATCGACAATGCCAGCATGTCCATCTTCGAGGGCAACTATCTGGAGGCGAACAACGTCTGCGTGTGGCTGTCGGGTGAAGAGGAAAGCAACCGATTTCTCAGCGACTTCGTCGCGATCCGAAACAACATCATCGTGCACAACGATTGGTCGGCGATCGACCCTTCGGTGTACGGGAGAGTCATCTTTCTCATCACCTCCAACACCCGGGATGCCTACTTCGACAATAACACCGTGGCGTTCAACAACTGCGAGCGGGTAGTCGGCGTGCAGGGCCGGCCCCCGCTGACGGATTACCAGAATATCTGGTTCCGCAATAACATCTTCTGGGAGAACACCGGTGGGGTTGCGGCAGACGCCGGGGTGGACTTCAGCGAGTTCCACTTCCTGAACAACCTGTGGGACAAGCCCTATGCGGGCGATGCGCAGGGCAGGTCCGGGGATCCCCTGTTCGTGGACCCGCACGCTCATACCCCAGAAGGATACAGGCTCCAGAGCGGCTCGGCGGCCCGGGACCAGGGCATGCTCCTCTACGAGAACCCGGTGGACTTCTGGAACGCCCAACGGCCGCATCTGTCGAAGACTGAGAAGTACGATATCGGCGCCCATGAGTTCGGCGCCACCGGCTCCGCTCACGTCGGGCTGGACCGTTCTACCTTCCCATACGAGGTGCCGCCGTTCGAGCTGCGGTTCAAAGCCAAACCGAAACGCTAGCGCGTTCGTCCGAATGACTTCACCGGGAGAGGAGAGCAGGCGGCTGTCCGTGTTTCGGTCCCTGTTTCCCCGATCCGTATCGGTGTGAAGGGGCGTGGGGGCACAGCATGCGGCGCCCCCACGAGGCGGGCGTGACTGCGACCAGGAACCCGGGGCCACACTCAAGGGCACTGCCTTGGTTGACATGGCAGCCGTCCGCACTTAGAATCGCGTTGGCGCCGCGGCCTACCCGCGGCGCACGCTTCGATGAATGCCGGCGGGCATCCTCCTCGCAACGGCCTCGGCGAGATACCCGCCCTACAGATGCTGGAGAACGCTCGTGCCTGAAGTCCATGCCGAGATCACGATCGACGCTCCCCTGCCTCGCGTTTACTCGCTTGCCAAGGATATCGAGCGGCTACCTGATTTCCTGCCAAGCCTGGAGAAGGTCACCATCCAGTCGCGCGAGGGCGGCCGCACGGTGAGCGAATGGGTGGGCCTGATACCGGAGTTCAGGCGGCACATCAAGTGGGTGGAGGAAGACCTCTGGGACGACGAGGAGCGCCGGTGTGAGTTTCGGTCGGTGTCGGGCGACTGGGATCGGTACGATGGCGTGTGGGCGTTCTCGGGACAGGGGGATGGCACACAGGTGACCCTCACGATCAGCTACGAGTACGATGTGCCGCTCATCGGGCCGCTGATCAGGAAGCTGCTGCACAAGCTGGTCGAACGGAGCGCACAGGAGACGCTGGAAGGATTGCGTAGGATGGCGGAGGAGGCGAAGAGTCGAAGAGTCGAGGAGTAGAAGAGGCGAGGATGCGAGAGTCGGAAGGCGAGAGTCGAAGAGCCGGAAGGCGGAAGCGAGTCGGGATGTCACAGGCAAAACACGTTGCGATTATAGGCGCGGGGCCGGCGGGGATCTTCGCTGCCCTGGGGCTCTCGGAGGCGCCCGGTGTCAAGGTGCGGATCTTCGACAAAGGCCCGGACATCGATGCCAGGCAAGCGGGGACCCGCAAGCCGGGAGAGGAGCGCGACCGCAGGTGGCTGCTCTGCGGCTGGGGTGGCGCCGGCGCGTTCTCAGATGGCAAGCTGACGCTCTCTCCGGCGATTGGGGGGCAACTCTCAAGCTACGTCGCTCGCCTGGAGTTCGACGCGCTTCTCAGAGAAGTCGACGAGATGTGGGTGCGTTTCGGCGCGCCGGAGGAGGTCTACGGCGCGGACGAGGACGCGATGGCCGAGCTGTCGCGGCGGGCCGCCCGGGCCGATCTGGAGTTCGTCGGCACTCGCATCCGGCACCTGGGCACCGACCGGTGCCCGGTCGTGCTGAGAGAGATGCGCCGCTCTCTCGGCAAGAACGTGGAGGTGCATACAGAGGAGGCAGTCGCGCGGATTCTGGTCAAGGACGGCGCGGTGACCGGGGTGGAGACGGCCGACGGGAAGCGCTATCGCGCCGACTACGCTATCGCCGCGCCGGGGAGAGAGGGCTCCCAGTGGTTCATGGGCGAGGCCGCCCGGCTCGGGCTGGCGCGGGCCGATAACCCCGTCGACGTCGGAGTGAGGGTGGAGGTTCCGGCCGAGGTGATGGCCGATGTCACCAGCGTTGCCTATGAGTCCAAGCTGATCTTCTACTCGAAGGGTTTCGACGATCGGGTCAGGACGTTCTGCATGTGTCCATACGGCGAAGTCGTCACCGAGGAGAACGAGGGCTTCACCACCGTGAACGGGCACAGCTACGCGCACACGCGCACCGGGAACACGAACTTCGCGCTGCTCGTGAGCACCCAGTTCACCGAGCCGTTCCACGACCCGATCGCCTACGGCCGGTACGTGGCGCGGCTGGCGAACCTGATCGGCGGCGGGGTGATCTGCCAGCGGCTTGGCGACCTCAGGGCCGGGCGGCGTTCCACCGCCGAGCGGATCGCGCGGGGGCTGGTGCGGCCCACCCTCAGCGCGTCGACCCCGGGCGACCTGAGCTTCGTGCTGCCGTATCGGTATCTGTCGAGCATCCTCGAGATGCTGGACGCGATCGACCGGTTCGCACCGGGTACTGGTTCGCGGCACACGCTGCTCTACGGGGTGGAGGTGAAGTTCTACTCGGCGCGGCCTCGGCTTACCTCCGCGCTCGAAACCGAAGTGGCAAACCTCTTCGCGGTCGGCGATGGGGCGGGGGTCACGAGGGGACTGCTCCAGGCCTCGGCCAGTGGAGTGGTCGCCGGCCGCGAGATTCGCGCGCGGGTGGCAGCGGGATGAAGGAAAAAGGAGAAAGGCAAAAGGCAAAACCAAACCGAGGCACGACGCCTTCTCTTCTCACGACGGCCGTTTGTCTTCTGCCTTTTTTCTGACACCTGTCGCTTTGCGAGCGACAGAACACTATTGAGTCTCGCATATAAGAGTTACAATGCACAGGCGCATTCTTGCCAGGTTCCGGGCGGCTTTTTCCGCTCTTGGCAATGTCACTATATTTTGCGAGCCTCAATAGGGCTTCACGCTCCGCGGGGCTTCGTCGTGCTACTGCGAGGTCTGAGGAGTCTCAGCGGGTGAGCTGCCCGCGGCTGGGGCCGGCGTTGCCTGCTCCTGGGCGGCCAGGACAGTGAGGAAGCGCCGGGCGAGGAGGGCGTTCGGGCTCTGCTTGTGCTGGATTGCGTAGACGCGGGTTCCTCGCTCGCTCTCAGGCGTCAACGTGGAAATGGGCTCCACGCTGTCAGCGGGAACATCGTTCCCAACCTTGAGCCTGATGCACGGATCATAGAGCACTGCCGCGTCGACCTTACGTTTGCTCACCGCCTGAAGCGCCGCCAGGGGTGTCGGCGTGAAGGAAAGCTTGTCCTGGAGCCTCGACCAGAGCTTCGCGCGCTCGAGCTCGCGTTTGGCGTCAGACCCGGCCGAGGTCAGACCCGGGGTGGGGATGGCGATCGTCCTGACGCTCGACCCCAGCAGACTGTCGGGCTGGTGCACATTGCCGGGGTTGCCGCGCGGAACCATGATGACGACGCGCATGCCGCCAAATGCCTCACGGGAGGCGCCATCGAGAAAGCCGTCACTCACCAGCGCGCCTATCTCAACCTCCCCCGGCACGATCACGATGTCAGGGACCGCTCCGCCCCTGACCCGCTCGACGAGCTTCGCCGGCTCGTCGATGACGAGATCGGCTGACTTGCCGGCATTCTGGCTGATGAACTGGGTCTTCGCGGCCTCAACCGCTGGCTGCAGGCTGCAGGCAGCGTAGACGACCAGCAGGTTCGGGTCCCGCCTAACCTTGGGCTGGCCCGGCTCGGGCTTCTGAGCGCACCCCATGATGGTGATGATCGCCAGGGCCGCCGCAATGCACACCAGGGAGACGCGGACGCGTTGTCTGAAGGTCATTGGCACAGACTCTACTCTTATGTTCGGCAGACAGGAGCAGCCCTCAAGAGTCTGGGCGGCGCCTTCGGCGCCGCCTGTACGCCACCGGCATCGTTTTGTTGTCGCGCAGGGCCCCCGCCTCCGCTTCGCCCCGGCGGCCCCCGTCAAGAGAGACATCGGGGCGGGCAGACTTGAACTGCCGACCTCACGGTCCCGAACCGTGCGCTCTACCAAACTGAGCTACGCCCCGTCTGGGTCCCATGCTAGCACAGTGCGGGGGGCCAGTCAATCTGAACCCCATCGCGCGTTGCTGGGCCGGCCGGGGCATGGTACGATTGCCTGGAAGCTATCTGGGAACTCCGACAGAAGGTTCGAAATAGCTCAATGGGCGCACCCGGGTGACTTCTCAAACGGCTTCCAGAGCATTCATTCCATAGAAGCTGTTTCACAACCCGCCTGGGCGGGTCATGAAACAGCGATGCAGGGCGGTAGGCGTGTGCAGGCGCATTTCATGCAACGCATGGAGCGATCAGCCAACCACCCTCGGCTATGAAATGCGCTCCAGTAGTGGGGACCGATATGCCACAGTGCCCAACCTGCGGGCGTGAGATCGAGGCGGGGACGAACCTCTGTCCCACATGCGGGGCGTCGCTGCACTCCCCGGCGGTGGCGGCGATGATCCAGGACGCGCACAAGGTGCTGGGGCAGAAGCCTGAGGACACCTTCGCGCGCTATAACCTGGCGATCGCCTACAGGCTGGCGGGCAACGACGAGATGGCGCTCGAGCAGTTCGCCAAGGTCGCGGAGCTGCAGCCGGACTTCGCAGACGCGTTCTACGAGATGGGCGTGATCCACGCCAAGCATGGCCGGCGACCGGAAGCGGTCGCGGCGCTCACGCGCGCATTCGAGTTGGACCCGGAGAACGCTCGCACCCGGCGGCTGCTGGAGCGACTGGTCGGCAGCCGTTAGCCCTCACCGGGGCTGCGCCGCGGTCTCGAGCACCTTGAGCGCGTCTTCCTCGGTCACCTTGCGCGGGTTCGTCCGGATGGCCCCGACGAGCAGCGTGTCTTTCGCGAGCGTGGCGATCTCCGGCGCGGAGATCCCGAGATCAGCCACGCCCGAAGGCACACCGACGTCGCGCAGCAGCGACTCAACCGCGGCGGCCGCCAGCTGCGGGTCGGTGATGGGCGTGCGCGTCAGCGCCGCGCCGATCGCCGCCACCCGTTCTGGGACTACCGAGGCGTTGTGCCGCATGACGTGAGGCAGGAGCCTCCCGCAGCAGGCGCCATGGGGAACGCGGTAGCGGGCCCCGATGGGATGCGCGAGACCGTGCGCAAGCCCGAGCCCGGTGTTGGCGAAGGCCATGCCCGCGATCATGCTTGCCATCGCCATCCCCTCGCGCGCCGGGCGGTTCGAGCCGTCGGCGACCGCCGCCCGCAGATGCTCCCCCACGAGCGCGATTGACCGCAGGGCGAGCGCCTCGCTCGGTGGTGTCGCGCCCGTGGAGAGGTACGACTCGGCGGCGTGCGTCAGCGCGTCGAGCCCCGTGCCGGCAGTGATCGCGGGCGGCATCGTCATGGTGAGTTCCGGGTCGGTGATCGCAGCGCGAGCGAACCAGAACGGGCTGCGCATGCCGATCTTGATCTGCCGCTCCTCATCCAGGACGACCGCCACCATGGTGATCTCACTGGCGGTTCCGGCGGTGGTAGCGACGTTGATGAGAGGCAGGCCGGGCCGGTCGATCGCCTTGCCTCTGACGTAATCGATGATGGACCCACCAAGGCCGACCAGGCCGGCGACCGCCCGCGCTGCGTCCATCGGGCTGCCCCCGCCGAGGCCGATCACGAGGTCGCAGTTCTCGGATTTCGCCCGGGCGGCGCCTCGGTCGATGGTGGAGCCACTTGGATCGGACTCGACCTCGTCGAACGGGACGACGTCCACACCCGCCGCGGAGAGCAAGCGAGAGACGCGATCAGCGATCCCCGTCCGTTTCATCGCCGAGCGACCGGTGACGAGCATCGCCCGGCGGCCGAGCCGGGGCGCCTCGTCGCGCAGCTTCTCCACCGCGCCCCAGCCGAAATGGATCACCGCTGGCAGCCTGAACTCCGGCATGAGTAACTCCTGGAACCAAAGAGAGCAGTGCAGGGGGCTTCGGTGCTGAAGCATCCGAAGCAGCAAGTGATGATAGGCTTCACCGAGCGAGCGGCTTCGTCCTGCAAGGGGCTTCGGTGCTGAAGCATCCGAAGCAACAAACGGCCTAGAGCTTGACGCGGAAGATGGCGAGCTCGGTGATCTGGAGGACGATGCCGACCACGAGCACGCCGATGAGGAGCACCGCGGCGTTCTCGGCCGACATCCAGTCGACCTGGTGAAACGAAGCGTCACTGTGCCCGGGCCCCAGGATGTGGATCTGGATGAGGAAACCGCCCACGTTGTTCTCGACCCACTGATAGCCCTGCTGGATGTAGGTCACGGTGGCGCCGATCAGTGCTGCCGCTGCGGGGTAGGCGAGCCACGAGACGACCCGGTACTTGTGCTTCTGGTGCTCGAGGTAGACCGGGCATTCGCCGCAGGAGGCCTTCGGCTTCTGCTGCCGCTTCGACTGGATCCGGGACCGTCGCTGAGCGGCCTGGAGTTCCTCTGTCATTGCGGCGCGCGCGTTCGCGCTGATGCCGGTCAGCAGGCGTGTCGCGAGGCCCTGGTCGCAGTAGCAGCCGCTTTTCTTCCTCCAACACGAGACGCCATCGAGGAACCGGGGGCAGTTGCTCCGGAGGCTGGTGCGGCAGAAATGCAGTTCGTAGCACTTCCGCATGAGCGAAGGCCGCTCGAGCGCTCGCTCCGCAGCGATCGCCCCCGCCTCAGGCGTAAAGAGGGAGAACGCCGCCGCCCCGTGCGTCGGCGAGGCAAGAAGGATGACGCGGCCGACCCCGAACCTCATCAGGCCCAACACAACCATCGCCCCGCCGGAGGCCTGAAATGCGCCGATCAGCTGCTGTCCCAGCTCGGACAGCTCCTTGGCGCTGGCGGACTCCATGCGGCTGTTGATGATGATCGGCAGAATCGCCCAACACCCGGCGCCCGCAAGCATGGCCACCAGCGCCATGCTCTCCGTCTTGTAGTGGCGGATCATCGCCGCCAGCACGAGTATCCACAGGGACCAGAGGCACACGCTCTTGGCGAGCCCGAGGTTCTGCTTGACCTGCTCCAGTGCCGTCCCTGCGATCAGCAGAGCGGCCAGCCCCCCCGACAGGATCACGAACAGGAGATACGCCAGGCTGACGATGGCGCCGAATGAGGCCACGAGGACAACGTGCTCCAGTGTCTTCCGCACAGACTGGGGCAGTTGCCTGACCGGCTTGGCAGTCGTCTTGACGTCCCGCCTGCGCGCTTGCACGTTGCTCGCCTCCCCATGGCGCTACAGCGCACACGACCACACCACGCCTGCGTGAGTATACCTCAAAACCCGCTCTGCAACAAGCGCCCGGGCGGCCATTCCAGGGTCATTGCGTTATCTTGATATGGGGTCAGGAGGAGGTATTTGGGAGCAGATCAGTTGCGGAAGAGGTGACAGCTCCGATGACAGCAGCGAAGCGAAAGGAAAGTCTGTTGGAGGCGTTAG
>Ga0315288_10000856_pt1 | contig 38806 bp, 41 predicted proteins | sample YL17G11_20_MG_FD_203454 | JGI IMG/M metagenome (GOLD analysis project Ga0315288, IMG submission 203454) | Sediment microbial communities from Yellowstone Lake, YNP, Wyoming, USA - YL17G11_20 | ecosystem: Environmental > Aquatic > Freshwater > Lake > Sediment | place: USA: Wyoming | collected...
TAATCTAAGGTATATCTATGATTAATCGTTAATTTTGCTTTATTACCAATTTGTTTTATGTAAGTAGGTTTACTTTTTAGTGTAAGTATTAATTTTGCTATAATATCTGGGTTATTATTTACTAAATATCCATTAATATTATTTTGTATTATTTGTTCTTCCATATCGGTATGAGTCGCAATGACGGGTTTGCCCAGAGCCATGAATTCTACGATCTTTCTGTGCGAAAAGTAATATTTTAAACCGGTAATTTTTTGTGATGATGGATGAAATAATGTTAAAAAAATATCTGCTTGTTTGGCAAATTTTAAAAACAAACCATAAGGCATCGATTCATAGAATTGAATGTTTTTCTTAAAAGTAAACTGATGCCAGCTATTAGATCCAACTACAATAAAAACTATATTTTTGTCGAGTTTATATATATTTTCCGCAACTTTTTCAATTAGATCTAAAGCGTGCCATTTCAGATTTGCGCTGCCTCCCCAAAATACAATAAATTTCCCTTTTAATTTAAGCGTTGTTTTACTAAAATTACTCAAATTAGAAGTCGCAATTTGATCATAAAAAAATCGTTTATCAATATAACTAGGTAAAACGTAATTATTTTTTATTTTAAGCGCATTATATGCATAGTATTTTAGTGAATAAGTTAAACAAAATGAGGCAGATACAAATTTAGCAAGAAATTTTCTTTTGATATCCCGCAACAGAACCAATCTTTTTGCATAATTACTTGTGTCAAACCAATAATATTCTTCTGCCGGTCCGTGTATTTCCCAAATAATTTTTAATTTTGGTTTAAATATTTTAAGTATTGTAAATTTGTCTAAAGATGTTTGTCCATCAATGCTTATATAAAGGATGTCAATATTTAGCAATATAGGAATTATTTTAAGTAAGTCATCAATAAAGCATTTTTTACTGCCAATTGTTTGGTATGTAATTACTTTAAAACCGGCCTTAATTAACAATTTTCTAGTAAGAGGAAAACTAACTGAATAAGCATCATTTGCAATTTTTGGAATAGGATAAATTATATGTAGGATGCGGTTTGATTTTGTCATATAAACTAATGAGTATATCCTAACATAATCTGTGTTAAAGTTTCAGCAAATTAGTTAACATGTAGGTTGTTTCTTTGGGTTATTTAAAAACGATGATTACATTTTCTACTGCTATAAAATTTTTAGAAAAAGTTATATAATACAAGATATATTTATTTGTTAAAACCAACACAATAACTGAAGTTTAATGAATAAAGCTGTATTAATTGACGGGATTCTGCTCACCCTAAAAAATATCTAAGTGATTTTATAAAATTTGTTTATGTTCGGAATTAAAACCCTTATCAGAGAAGTTGTAACCAGAAGGAAACATCGATTAACAAACGATACATTAATTCGTGGGCTTATGAATCATTTTAAAGCCGACGAGTGTGGACATCGGGCAGATATTGATTTTGCGGATTTAGGGTATGGATGGATTCATTATGGACTTGTTCGATGCCAAAAGCCAAATCGCATACTTGCTATTGGATCGGGATATGGATACATTCCATCACTTCTAGCGCAAGCTTGTCATGATAATGGAATAGGACATGTAGACTTTGTTGATGCAGGATACGGACTCGAGCTCCGTCACGCAGGCGCGTGGGTCGGATTTTGGAAAACAATTGAGGGGCAGAGCATTTTCCAAACATTTGAAATGGGTTCATTAAAAAAAAGGATTACCCTGTATAATATGCGAACAGAAGAGTTTTTTAAGAAATACGATAATCTTGTATATGACTATATTTACATCGACGGGGACCATTTATATAAAGGGATTAAATTTGATGTCGATCACGCACTTCCCTTATTGAGTAAAGGCGGTTTTTTAGTGCTTCACGATATTTCTATTCTTGAAAAACAAGCAGAAGGGAAATATGGTGTGGAAAGAGTTTGGAAAGAAATTGCGAAGAAAAATTATTTAGAATTTAACCACCCTGTTAGTGGATTAGGTATATTGCAAAAGCAATAGAAACGATTAAATGTAATTTTTTCTTTATTAATCGATAGATAAACGAATTATTCATCTTCTTATTTTCATAAATAATTCAAAACCCTTATATCTCATAAATAAATTAAGCTATATTACTATGTTATTATATAGTAATTATGAACGATATTAGGTTATGTTTAATCGAAACTATCAGGCCGAGAGGTATTAATTTTATTGCTCCGTTAAATATTCTTTATTTAGCCAGTTATCTAACAGAAAAAGGTATATTACCGAGAAAAAATATTCAGGTAATTCAAACCGATTTTGATTTGGTTGTGCCTGCTGTTGCTCACCAAAAACCACATATCATCGGATTTTCCGCAGTTACACCTAATTATAATTATGCAAAAAAACTTGCTTTGCAGATAAGAAAAGTATCTGACGCACAATTTATACTCGGTGGACAACATATATCTGGACTTCCAATGACGCTCAGTTATCCGTTTGACATCGGCGTTATAGGAGAAGGAGAACAAACATTGGCAGAACTTATACAGTCTTATCAAGGAAGGAAATACCAGGACGATGTTTTAGAAAAGATAAAAGGTATTGTATATCTACGAAATAAAAGTCCTGTTGTTACCCCACAACGACCTTTGATTGATAAGGAAGATATACCAAAAATAGATTATTCATATATTACAAAAGAACGTATTTTTCTATACTCAACAATACTTGATGAAGACAAACCAATTAGCGTAAAAATGTCCTCGATTTATTCAGCTAGAGGTTGCCCATATCATTGTCGTTTTTGTGCCCACCAAATCGCCTGGGGAAATAGAAGTAATTTTCGTTTATTGAATATTAAGAAAGTTGTTGACGAGATCAAATTTCTCCATGAACGATATAAAGTAAATTGTATAAGTTTTCGCGATGATACATTTGCTATTTCCAAAGCAAGAATTAAAGAATTAATACAAGAACTAAAAAAAAGGAATTTATTAGGGAAAATATATTTTGATAACGTCTTCGGGCGGGCCAATTTGATTGATGATGAATTTGTCATTCTCTTAAAAACACTTGGGGTCAAATCAATATTTTTTGGGATAGATAGTGGAAGTAAAAGAATTCTTGATTATCTGAAAAATGGATCTTTAAAAACTATTGATGTTAAAAATGCTGTACGTCTTTGCGAAAAGCACAAATTGTGGGTAATCGGCAGCTTCATGTTGTTTTCCCCTCACGAAACGCTAAATGACATTAATAAAACATTCCGTCTTGCCCAATGGTTTTCGAAGAATAAATACGCTCAAAGACTAAATTATTGTGTTACAACGCCATACCCAGGCACTCCTATGTGGATAGATGCAAAAAATGAAAATACACTTCGTGTCAAAGGAAGACCATGGCGGGATTTTGTTATGAAAAAAGAAAATCAATTTCTTAGACCATTTTTTAAAATGTCTTTATCTGAATCGCAGCAAGAATATGTATATAATAACTTTAAAAGTTTAGCTCTTGAAATCCAACACAGAAAGGAAGAAATATTAAATTGGAAGAGTTTGGAAGCATTAAATCATCAAAAAAATAATACTATGCATAATCATTTTATTGCAAAAATACGGATGAAATACAGATTATATATGTTTCTATGTTTCCCTTTTCAGTCATTGAAAAGGATAGCCAATAAACCATGGCATATCAAATATATCATTAATGATGTATTGACATCTATAAATTATTACAGAAAATTATAATATTTTTTGCATTTGTTGATATTTGCATCCTCGATTATTTGTCCCTTTTGGAACATATCGTATTAAGAGACTTTTTTATAGGTTTCTTCGGGATTAAAGTTATTATATAATTAAAAAGATGCGGAGCAATTATTTTCTTGACATACTTTTAGCTTTAACCCAAAAAGAAATCAAAGCCCGGTATAAAAATGCAGTCTTAGGTTTTTTGTGGATTTTTATTAATCCTTTAATCCAAATGTTGGTAATGGGATTTGTTTTTTCTCTTATCTTTAAGTTTGGCATAAAAAATTATTATTTGTTTTTATTTACCGGCCTTTTACCCTGGAATTTTTTTTCCTTAGCCTGGCAAAAAGCTACTCCCAGAATTGTCTTTGATAGGTCGCTAATACAAAAGTCAAAATTTCCTAGAGAAGTTATCCCTTTATCGATGGTGTTTTCCCATTTTTTTCATTTTGCAATTTCGTGGCTTATGTTAATCATTTTTTTGGTTATAACCCATCAATGGCAATTTTTTTCTCTATCAGCTATCAGCTATCAGCTATCAGCAATTATTTTATTATTCGTCTTCACCTGCGGCCTTAGCTTAATCACTTCTTCTTTAAATGTTTTTTACCGGGATATTAATTTTATTATTCAGGCACTGATTTTAATTTGGTTCTACGTAACACCGATAGTTTATCCTCTCCAAAATATTCCCCAAAAATATCTACCGATTTTTTATCTTAACCCCTTGTCGGGAATTTTTACTTTACTGCAAAAACCGTTTTTAGACCAACAATTTCCCTTGTCGATATTAATAGCTCAAATTGGTCTAATAGGCCTAATAACAATAATAGGAATTTATATTTTTAGAAAACAAAGTCGTTATTTTAGTGATTGGTTGTAACATTTACTAATTAATTCGAATTTATAACTAATTTAGCGCAAATATCAATGAATACTAAGACTAAAATAGTCCTCCCTAAATTATCTTACAAAATAATGGGAGCCTTGTTTGATGTTCATAATGAACTTGACCCTACTATGTTAGAAAAACATTACCAACGAGCTATCGCTGAAGAGTTTAAAAATAGAGGAATTTCCTTCAAAAAAGAAGTTTCTGTCTTATTAGAATACAAAAATAGGCCAATCGGAAAATATTTCTTAGACTTTATCGTTGAAGATAAAATTATAGTAGAAACTAAGGCTCAGAAAAGTTATAATCCAAAATTTTTTAAACAAGTTCTCGCTTATTTAAGGCAGACTAATTTACCATTAGCTATTCTTGTAAATTTCCGAAGGCCAAGTTTGGAATATCAAAGAATAGTTAATTCAAAATATACAAAAATTCGTGTTAAATTAGGGGAAAATTAGAATGAATTCGCAAATAGCCATTGAGCTCAAATCCATTTCCAAGAAGTATATTCTTCATCACGAAAAGCCAACCTTGGCAGAAAGTTTGTTTAAAAAGAGAGAGGAATTTTGGGCTTTGAAAAATATTAATTTAGAAATTAAAAAAGGTGAGAAATTAGGTATTATTGGCCCAAACGGCGCAGGTAAATCAACTTTACTTAAACTAATTACCGGCATTACTGTTCCTACAATCGGAACAATTGAAACTAAAGGCAGAATTGCTTCCTTAATTGATTTGGAGGCCGGTTTTGAACCGGATTTAACCGGTGAAGAAAACATTTATATTAATGGCTTGCTTTTGGGAATGAGCAAAACAGAAATTAAAAATAATTTTGATAAGATTATTAATTTTTCCGGAATTAAAAAATTTATTGACTCCCCTTTGTATACTTATTCTTCAGGAATGAAGGTAAGGTTAGGTTTCTCTGTAGCGATTTATTCTAATCCCGATATTTTAATTCTTGATGAAATTATCAGCGCCGGTGATGAAGAGTTTAGAAAAAGAGCTTATGCCAAAATGCAAGAATTTTTTAGCCAAAATAAAACAATCATTTTTGTCTCCCATTGGATTGAAATCATTGAAAAACTTTGTCCGCAAACTTTGTGGCTGGACAAAGGAAAAGTAAAAGCTTTAGGACTAAGTAAAAAAGTAATTGATTTATATTTAAAAAATTAATATTATTTATTAGGGAAAGCGGGGTGAAAATCCCCGGGATAAATTATGTCTAATGCTGAACTAGCTCAATCACTTGGTAGTCAATTTGACTTTGCTAACGAAGTAAAAACGCTAAGATTAAACCCTGAAGCAGTCTGGGATGATCTAGCGCATTTCTTTGCTGAATTTAGCTGTAATGTTCCGATAGTCAGTTACCATTATGTCCAAACCGATGAACAGACGCTGATTGTACCTGGTTTAGAAACACGAGGCGATGTATTAAATATGGTAAAACAAGGGGTAAGAGAAGAATCGATCCGTTCACAAATGGAATATGTTGGTTTTTCCCGTTTTCGAGAACAAATTATTAAGACCAGAGAGCCTAGTTTTGCCCTATGGTGCAGTCCGCCAGGACCAAAGGAAGAAAATTACGGCGATTATGGTTTTTTATATGGAGCATTAATTCCCCGCTGGCAGAACGAACCAAGAAGGGTAAGTATGTTTGCCTTAAGAATTCCTAACTTTGATGAAAGAGCTACAATGAATAGTGCTCAGCTATTAAGAGATTTATCGCCAGAAACACAATTGCCTTATGTTAATACTGACACCCTCTTGCTAAACCCAATAATTTTCTCCGTTGGACCAGGACAACCAATTGAAGATATTAGTGACCTCTTTGCAAAAATTAGTTTTTACTTGGGCGACAAATTTGAACAAGCTAAAATAAATGCAAGTCTGGGCGATAACCAAGTGGTAAATAGGCTTTTAGATGAGGTTAAAGTTAAATTTAGAGATAAAATCTATGAGTTGTATACTGCTATTTGGTCAGCGGCCAATAATATTCCTTTGGCAATTGATGGCGAGCGGTTGTTTAATAATATTTTGGAAGAGTTAGGAATGAGATTTTTGGTAGGCAGCTGTCCGGCAGCCATGGGACAGCAAAGTTCTATCGAAAAAATACTGCAAGATAAAGATTCTCTAAAAGACAAAGAAAAACACTGGTGTCCTGTCTGTGGAATGCTTTTTTCAGGCAACGTCTGCGGTTGCGGCTATAAACTACCTTAATTTTTAACTATAAAGACTTCTTCTAAAGTATTATAATCAACCAAAGGATTTATGACTGCTTTTTGATAAACCGCGGTTTCGTTTTTTTCGATTTCCTCGATTTTACCAATAATTAAACTGGCTGGATAAATTTCTTCTTCCCCGGTAGTGACGACAATTTGGCCTTTTTGTAATTTAACCTCTTGCAAAACCTCGTCTAAAATCAGCGTGTTGTCATTGCCTTTAATTATAGCCTTGGCTTCAATCCCGTTTACTTTTACTTTAATATTAGATTCTTTATGCGCTAATAACATTAATCTGCTTAATTTGGGGTTAACTTTGATAATGCGGCCAATAACAATATTGTCAACAAGTGCAGTTTGATTTTCTTTAATCCCATCATCAAAACCTTTATTTATAGTCATTATGCCTTCTTTAATACTTAAAACCTTAGCGGGAATAAACTTCCAATTAGCTGGCAATGGCGCACCAAGTAATTTTTTTAATGAACTATTTTCTTTTTCTAAATCATTCAATTTAACTAATATTTCGGCATTTTCTCTTTCCAGGTGATCGGCTTTTTGCTGTAAAATAAGCGGGTCTAGCTTCTCAGATCTTAGATCATAGATCTTAGATCTTAGACCATAGATCTCTCTCTTAATGGGATTAGTGAGGTTTTCGATTGGCCTTTTTAGCCAATTTAACCATTGCAATTTATCTAAGCCGAGAAAAATAAGGCTAAGAAATATTAAACTAATAAATAAAATTATTTCTTTTTCTTTTTTTTCAGTCACCATCTAAAATTTATCTCCCTTTTATTCCCATAACTTGATATAACTTGTTGCGATCGCTATATGTTAAATCAATATCAAAAGTGGCAAAAGAGTACCGCAAACTACCTGTACTAGCGTATGTTTTTTAAGGTTAATACGCGCCCAGCCAACAAGTAATAATAAAATTATACCCAAGTATAAGATAATTGATTTATTAATATATAAATATAATAAAAGAATAAATATTGTGTTCACTAACATATGACCGGAAATTTTCCAAAAAAAAGTAATAAAAAAGAAAATAAATATTGGCAAAAACAATTTTATATAAAAAAGTAATAATGCTTTTTCGTTTAATAAATAAAAAGTGGTTAAACAAATAATAATCGAAAGAAAAGTAAAGCTAAAAATGCCATAGCGTTCCTCTCTTTTGGTAACATCCCAGTCAGTAATTATTTTCTTTTTTAAAAAAAACAAAAAACACAAGATGGGCAACAAAAATATAAAGAAAAAACTAATTAAATAAATTTTCTGCCAGCTGATATTAGTTTGAACTAATTGAGTAGCTAACAAAAGAATAACCGGTATTTCTAAAAAAACATCAAACAGACGGGAAATAAAAATAGCAAGTTTTTTCATAATAATTTCTAAGTCCTAATTACTAATTTCTAATGAGTCGCGCTTTAGCGCGATGAAATGTTTAATTTTAAATGTCAACGTTTGGAAATTGATAATTAGAAATTGGAAATTTGTTTAGAAATTAGATATTAGAAATTAGGAATTTATTTAAGTCCTCCTACTACTTTTACTTTCTCTAGTAGTTTTTGATTATCCAATAACTTACCGCAACCTTTGGCTACTGCAGTCATGGGGTCATCTACCACCCAAACCGGCATTTTGGTGGCTTCGGAAATTATTTTGTCAATGCCGAAAATTTGGCTACAGCCGCCAGCCAAGACAATACCATGTTCTAAAATATCTGATAAAAGCTCCGGTGGCGTTTCTTCAATCGTGTCAGTAACCGAACCAAGAATTTGCTGAATAACCGGACCCAAGGCTTCTCTGACTTCGGTACTGCTGATTTTAATAGACCTGGGTAAACCAGTACCCATATCGCGGCCGCGGATAACAAAATGCTTTTCTTGGGGAAAAGGAATAGTTGAACCAATGCCTATTTTGACAGCTTCGGCCGTGGCAATGCCCAAAATTAAATTATGCCTCATCCTGGCCATGGCAACAATAGCTTCATCCATCTCATCACCAGCAACTCTAAGACAACGCTCCAGAACAATTCCAGCTAAAGAAATAACCGCGACTTCAGTAGTGCCGCCGCCAATATCAATAATTAATTGGCCTTCCGGTGATTCCACTGGCAAATCAGCACCAATAGCAGCAGCAATAGGCTCTTCTATTAAATAAGCGGCTCGGCAGCCCGCGCTAAGCGCGGCATCCTGAACTGCCCGGCGTTCAACTTCGGTAACGCCGGAAGGAATACCAATGACTACCTTGGGTTTGGGAATTTTGGGGATAATCCCCGGCACTTGATGAACTAATTGAATATAGTGATTAATCATTGCCTCGCAGGCATCAAAATCGGCAATCACGCCATCAGCCAAAGGCCTTATGACTTCAATATTGGCCGGTGTTTTACCAACCATTTCTTTGGCTTTTAAGCCAACAGCTAAGATTTTTTTTGTCTTTTTTTGGCGGGCGATAATACTGGGTTCTCTTATAACAATGCCCTTGCCTTTAATGTAAATGAGAGTATTAGCCGTACCTAAATCAATACCTAAATCAAAAGAAACAAGATTCCATAAAAAATCAAACATAAAGACATTATAAATAAAATGTCTAAGAGTTTAAAGGTTTAAAAGTTTAAGGTAAAATAGGAATATGTTTTTAGAAAATTTTTTTGCTAAAATTATCCGCTGGTCTTTTCTTCTTTTATTTTTCTTAACTCCCCTAATCTTTGTTCCCTTAAATTATGAACTTTTTGAATTTAATAAAATGCTTTTTGTTTATGGCATGACAACCATTATTATTGGCACCTGGATTGCTAAAATGATTGTGGCAGGAGAAATAAAAATTGCGAAAACTCCCTTAGATATCCCCATTTTTTTATATCTTATGTCTAATATCTTATCGACTATTTATAGCATTAACAGGCATACCAGTATTTGGGGGTACTATAGTCGTTTCCATGGAGGGTTACTTTCTACTATTTGTTATATCTTACTTTACTATGCGTTTGTAAGTAACGTTTTAAGATCTACGATCTACGATCTACGATCTAAGAATAAAAATGGCAATTCCTCATCTTACATCTTACATCTTACATCTTACATCTATATAGTTCTTGTTTCTGCTTTCCTAGTTACTTTTTATGGCATTTTAGAGCATTTTGGCATTGATGCTAAATACTGGGTGCAGGATGTGCAAAACAGAGTTTTTTCTACCTTAGGTCAGCCTAACTGGCTGGGAGCTTTTATTGACGCAATTATCTTTATTCCCTTAGCATTGGCCTTAAGTCAACGCAGACTGAAGTCTGCTATTACAAATAAACAAAATGTAGTAGTGAACTTTAGTTCGCGTTCCCCTATATACTATATACTATATACTATATACTTCTCATGCTTAGTTTTTACTAACTCTAAATCTGCAATGCTGGCCTTTTTTATTGGTTTTTTAGTCTTTAGCTTACTCATTACCATTACTGCCCCGGAAAAAAGAAAACAAATTTGCCTAATCGGGTTAATTAGCCTAATTGGTTATTTAATTTTGGGCACTAGAACTTACTCTTATCTTAAAAAGGCGCCCTTATGGCTAAAAATTTTTACTAATAAACAAACGGTTACTGCTCCAGCAGCGCAGATAGTTAGCGGTTATACTCTTTATATTTCTGAATCTTCAGACATTAGAAAAGTGGTTTGGCAAGGAGCAATTGATGTTTGGAAACATTACCCTATTTTTGGCTCCGGAGTAGAAACTTTTGCTTACTCTTATTATAATTTTCGGCCCCAAGAACATAATCTGCTTTCTGAATGGGATTTTTTATACAACAAAGCCCACAACGAATTCTTAAATATTCTTGCAACTACCGGTGCTTTGGGTTTTATAACCTATTGCTTACTAATTTTATGGTTCTTAGTATTTAGTATAAAGTATATAGTATATGGGAAAAAAGAATTAAATAAACCCCTAAATACTAAATACCAAATACTAAATACTGCTTTTCTTTCTGGTTACCTTACCATTCTGATTACCAACTTCTTTGGTTTTTCTGTTGTTATGATCGGCCTTTTGTTTTTTATGATTCCTGCTTTTGCTTTTGTTTTAAGCGGTGAACTAAAAGGAAAAAATTCTTACCGCTTAACCTTTAAACCAGTAATTTTTGGTTTTGATCTAAAATATTTCTTAGTAATTTTTCTCTTACTTCTTACTTCTTACTTCTTACTTCTTACTTCCAAGCTTTGGCAGGCGGATTATTATTTTAATCGCGGTGAAAAATACAGCAATGCTAATTATTTGGTTAATGGTTTAATAGATCTCCAAAAAGCAGTCAGTCTTTCTCCCTATGAACCAATGTTTCATAACCAACTGGCACTAACGAGCGCCAAAATGGCCGCCAGTTACAAACAACTAGAAGCCAGTGAATCGGCAGAATTAATTAATCAACTAAAAGATTTGGCAGTTACTGAAGCCCAAAATACCCTGCTTTTAAATCCTAGTCATTTAAATTTTTATAAAACTCAAGCCAGAACTTATATTTATTTGGCTAGTCTTGATCCGGCTTTTAAGAATAAGGCTGTAGAAATTATGGAAAAAGCGAGTTTCTTAGCGCCTACTGACGCCAAAACGTTTTATACTTTAGGCCTTTTATATGAAGATATTGGTGATCTGGCACAGACCATGGAAGCTTGGGAACGGACGGTGGCTTTAAAACCTGACTATCGTGAGGCACGAATTAGCTTGGCCAATCTATATAAACAGTTAAAATTAAAAGAACAAGCGCGGGAACAACTGATTTATATTTTAGAAAAAATCGACAATAATGATAAAATGGCTAAAGAACTATTATTAAAGATTTAAATTCGAAGTACGAAGCACGAAATACGAAACAAATTCTAATGTTCAAAATTCAAAATTCTAAACTGTTTTGAACATTTAATATTTGAATTTAAATATTGTTTCGAATTTCGATATTCGGATTTCGAAATTAGTTATGAACATTGCTATTTTAGGCGGCGCTTTTAATCCTCCACATTTAGGACATGGCTTGATTGCCAAACAGATTTTGGACTTTACTGCTACTAGCGAAGTCTGGCTAACACCTTGTTATCAGCATACTTTCCAAAAGAGTTTGGCTCCTCTTAATCATCGGATAACGATGACTAAAATGTTAGCCGATAATAAGATTAAGTATTGCGGTGAAGAAATTAATCATCAACTAAGTGGTAATACTTTTGATTTGATGGTAATTTTGAAAAAACAATATCCCCAGCACCATTTTTATTTTATTATCGGTTCGGATAATCTTAAAGATTTTAAAAAATGGGGTTCCTGGGAAAAATTAATTACGACAACTGACTTTTTAGTTTTTCCCCGGCCGCGTTTTGAATATAATCTAAAAAAATATGATCTTGATAATAAAGCGTATAAATTTCAATTAATCCGTAATCCCCTTTTAATTTACTCAAATATTTCTTCGACGAATATTAGAAAGCGGCTTAAATTGGGGTTATCAATCGACTGCTTGGTACCGGAAAAAGTAAAAGAATATATTGAAAAAAATAGACTTTATACCTAAACAAGAATCATTCTTGCGGGGAGGAAACTTTAGCTTTTGACTTAGGAAGTGATTTCTTCTTTAACTGATGGATACAGCGGGTACATAAAAGCAATCTCTTTTTTAGACCATTAATGATAATTTTTTGCCAATGAAGATTAGGTTTAAAAACCTTGCGGCTGCGATTTTTGGCATGGGAAACTTTGTGTCCCAGTTTATGTCCTTTACCGCAGTGTTGACAGATTCTTTTTTGCATAAGAGTGATAATAACAAATTATTGGTCAAAGAACAAGAAGATGTTACAATATTATAATGTTAGAATTATTTTTTATTAATCCTTTAGCGTTTATAATTTTATTTGGCTGTTTAGTGCTGGCCATTAGTGTTCATGAGTTTAGCCATGCGTGGATGGCTGATCGATTGGGTGATCCGACTGCCCGTTTAAATGGCCGCTTAACTCTTAATCCCAAAGCTCATTTAGATCCATTTGGCGTTTTGGCCTTATTATTTTTTGGTTTTGGCTGGGGAAAACCGGTACCAATTGATCCTTATAATTTACGAAACCAAAGACGAGACAGTGCCATAATTTCATTGGCTGGGCCAGCCAGCAATTTAATATTGGCAGTGGTTTTGGCATTAGTTTTAAAATTTATTCCTTATGTTTCTCTTTTTTCATTATTAGCTACGATTATTACTCCATTAATTGAATTAAACGTGGCTTTAGCCATATTTAATCTTTTGCCTATTCCACCATTAGATGGTTCAAAAATTATTGTGGGTTTTGTTTCTTCTGATTTAGCCTGGAAAATAGAAGAAGCATTAGATCAATCCGGATATTTTTTATTGATTTTATTTTTATTGCCGATTTTAGGCGGTATGTCTTTGGCATCAATTATTATTACACCCATAATTAATTTAATTTTAAATATCTTGCTACCTTACTCCACTTAAATCTGTTCCTCTTTCCTGTTAATAATCTGAAGCCGGGCTTCTTAATCTAATCGAAGCCCGGCTTCATTTTTCTTGACATTCTTAAAGCCGGGCTTTATTATCTAATTAAAGCCCGGCTTTGGTTAATATGCCTATAAGAAAAACTGTTTTTGCCAATAAGTGTTTTTATCATATATATAATCGCGGTGTGGCTAAACAAAAAATCTTCCTGGATAATGAAGACCGTCAATTTTTTCTTAAAAGAATTGATAAATACCAACAAAAACTTCTTTCTATTCACTGTTTTTGTTTAATGCCCAATCATTATCATTTTATTGTCAAACAAATAAATGATAATGGCGTTTTATTTTTCTTTCATAAATTAGGCACTAGTTATAGTAAATATTTTAATTTGAAATATAAGCGAGTCGGTCCCCTTTTTCAAGGACGTTTTAAAGCCAAATTAATCAATAAAGATGAATATATTACTCATCTTTCCCGCTATATTCATTTAAACCCAATAGAATTTTTAGATAAACCTGAATCTTTAAAAGATTATCCTTTTACTTCATTCTCTAGTTATGTTGACTCTTTTCATTATGATTTCTTAGATAAATCTTTTATTATAGGCTATTTTGATAATAATCCTTCTTCTTACGAAAAATATGTTTTAGAAAATATTGATAAGCCAGTTGCCGAGGAAATAAAACCTTATTTACTTTAAAGCCGGGCTTCTTAACCTGATTGAAGCCCGGCTTTGACTTAATAATGTATTTTGATATATAAATTAATTACTGCCCTGCTTGGAAAGCAGTAAAAATATACAAGGAGTTTTTCCTCAACGTTATATTTTTACGGGAGGCCAAGTTCTTGAACCGTTATGGTACAAGGCAGGCCACCCACCTGATGAAAATCGGGGAAAAGCCTTGTAAAATGCTTCTTATAGTAGGGCGGTTTTTTTGGAATTTAGGCAAAGAAGACGAAAGTCTTCTTTTTTTGTATCGCGTTGAACGCGATAGAACCGCGTTAAACGCGGTATAATAAAATATGTTTTATGTTTATGTTCTATATAGCAAAAAGATGGCAAACTTTATATAGGCATTACTCCTGATTTAAAAATAAGGCTTAAAAAACATAAAACGGGATTTGTAAGATCAACTAAAAATAGAAGGCCATTAAAATTAGTTTATTATGAGGCCTATTTAGAAAAACAAGATGCCATTAGAAGAGAAAAATATCTAAAAAGTGGGGGCGGAAGAAAAGAGTTAGCAATACAATTAAAAACAATTTTTGATAAAATAGATTATCAGTATTCTAGATAAACAAACCGCCGCGTATAACGCGGCAATCAGGCATTGAAGCGCCGCCGCGTATAACGCGGCAATTGGCGCGTTAAACGCGCCGCCTTAGCTCAGTGGTAGAGCAATTGTTTTGTAAACAATAGGTCCTCGGTTCAAATCCGAGAGGCGGCTCAATTAAACAGCGGCAGAATTTTCCTATGATAAACAGCAAGTCGCGAGTTCGAATCTCGCCTCCGGCTCTTTTTTTTAATTCCCCCTAGACAACATTTTTATTATTCTTTACAATAAATTTAGATCGACTATATAGTCCTAAACAAAGGGGGTGATAAGAATGGATCAACCAATAAATCAACCTAGTCCTGTACAAGATCAACCGATGAATCAGCCAAGTCCTGACCCGGTTCCTCCCCCATCTCCTATGCCAGAACCAGTAGTTCCACCTCCCCCATCTCCTATGCCAGAACCAGTAGTTCCTCAAGAACAACCAGTGGTTCCTCTAACACCTGAACCAGTCGCTCCACTACCAGAAACTTCTGTTCCCGGAGCAACTGATCAACCAGTAGTTTAAACTGGATAAAAGATTGTATATAATAAAGACCGAGGACTTTTAAGTCCTCGGTTGTGTTGTTAGTAATCTATTGCTGGAGTGGCGGAGTAGACAATCGCAACAGTCTGTAAAACTGTCGCTCGTAAGGGCTACCTAGGTGCAAATCCTAGCTCCAGCACCCGTCAAAATTTCAGGCGATATCGCCTGAAATTTAGTCGGGCCGAAGTGGCTCAGTGGTAGAGCGAGTACTTGGTAAGTACTAGGTCGGGGGTCCGATTCCCCCCTTCGGCTCCCTACTTATAGATATAGTTATTGATTATTGATAAAATATATTGTAATAAAAAGTAAGGAGGATCCGTGGCAAAAAAAGGAGCAAGATTTTTATTAGCGTTAGTTTGCACGCAGTGCAAAAGTACTAATTATACTACCCAACGTAACAAGGTCAATCGACCGGAAAAACTGGTTTTGAAAAAATATTGTAAACGTTGTCGAAAAACTACTCAACACAAGGAAACTAGTAAATTGAAGTGACTAAGTGATAAAGTGACTGAGTCATAGAATGACTAAGTGATGGAAATAAAAGATTTTACCGATTTGATTATCTGGCAAAAAGCTGATTTGATGTTTGATATGATTGTTGACGATATAAAGAAATGGCCAAAAGATAAGGTCTCATGGATAATTGCCGATCAAGTTATAAGATCTATCGGATCGATTAGCGCCAATATTGCTGAGGGTTATGGTTGTGGGAGTAAAAAAGAATATGCCCGATGTCTGATAATTGCTAGAAAAGAAAATTGTGAAAGTATTAATTGGTTATTAAAAGCTAAAAAAAGAAATTTTATTACTGAAAAACGATTCACAGAATATTATTTCTTATCTGAAGAAATTAAAAAGATGATTAATAGTATAATAAATAAATTAAGGAGTTAACTCAGTCACTTAGTAACTTAGTCACTAAAACCATGACTTTTCAATCCAACCCTAAGCAGAAAAGTAGTTACCCGGGCCTACTGGAATCCTTTGAAAAAGGCAGACACCGAGACTGGATGAAAAAAGACAAAGTAAAACAACAAAACAAATCTTTTAATCGTGTTAACAGCCGCATGCTACAGATGTTTTCGGGAAAAAGAGGCAAGTAAAAATTTCTGCCGATTAATCGAGCATGCGCGGTTACGCCGGCATAATTTCTAATTGACCTAATTTCTAAAAAGGGCTCGTAGCTCAGCTGGTAGAGCGCTTGCATGGCATGCATGAGGTCAGGGGTTCGATTCCCCTCGGGTCCACTCTTCGCTAAACTTTCTGATTCCAGTATAAGAAGTTAAAGGCCATAAAATAGTTTTGCCATTTTTGATCAGAAGACTTGTAAATATTGTCAAAGCTAAAATAGTCAGCTAAAACTTCTCTTAGACGGACTAACTCTTTTAATCGACTAATATTTTTTTTATCGCTAATAGTTAAATCTAAAAGCTCTAAGGCGCGAAAAAAGGCTAATTGGCTATATTTTGGATTGCCTTTTTGACGCCAATTAATAGTTCTTATCACTTCGCTGCCAATATTGGCCATTTGGCTAGCAAAACAAAGTTTATTCCATCTGCCTTTAGCTAAATTTTTATGTTGGCATTTCATTTTTGCACTAATTTATTGACTATTTTAATGATCCTTTTTTGGATTTTGGGATTATCTATTCCCCTGCTTAAATTGCCTTGATTAGGCCTTAAATTAATCATTGAATCAAATTCGATAAAATCATTCTCTTTTAAAAAAGGATAAAGATTTATACCCCATAAGTCTTGCTGTAAAGAACCATTTTGTAAAAGCAATGCCTCTTGATCGGCATGAAGTTCAGCATCAATAACCATAATTTCTTTTTTAATATCAATAACTGCTTTAACTAAATTACCAAAAGATTTTTTAGCAATTGTTTTTAATTCTTGAAGAGTAATTTTATTAGTAATAGTTTTCATTAATCATAAATATTTTACCATGGACAAAATTTTTTGTATAATAAACCATAAGGAGGAGTCGCCTAGTGGTCCATGGCGAAGGTTTGCTAAACCTTTGAGCCTTTACCGGCTCACGCGAGTTCGAATCTCGCCTCCTCCGCACTTCGACAAGCTCAGTGCGCCAGTACTGGGGTTGACGAAGTATGAGACGAGATGAGAAGTTTACACTGAGCGATGGTGAGCAAAGCCCTGAGCGAATTTTTCTTGAGTACACTCTGGTGAGTATTGTCGAACCAATCGAAGGGTTATAATCCTGAGTGTAATCGAAGGAGTCGAACGGCGAAGTCGAACCAGAGTCGAATGTGAATCTCGCCTCCTCCGCATAGGCCTGTGATGAAATGGTATCATGGTCTCAGCCGTTCGCGAACGGCTGGATTTGGGTCTTAACCCAGCTCTTCGCGAAGGGCTGGGTCCAAAACGAAAAAATGTATTATGTATATTTATTATTGAACACTGAAAATCAGAAATATATAGGTTATACTCAAAATTTAAGACGTAGAATTATAGAACATTTACATAAAAAAACTTATACAACTAAAAGAATGGGAAAGCTAAGTTTGTTTTATTATGAAGCTTATGCCGATCAAGAAGCAGCAATAGAAAGAGAAAGGAAACTTAAACAATTTGGTTCTAGCTATCATGGTTTAATAAAAAGATTAAAGTTAAAAACTTAGGCCTGTGATGAAATGGTATCATGGGGGTCTCCAAAACCCCTCTTCCAGGTTCGAGTCCTGGCAGGCCTGCTGACATAGATTGATATAGTTAGACTTGACAAGGTCAACATATTGTAATACGATAAAATTATCAACGCCTCGTCTATTTCACCATCTGGTGGATCGACGAGGTTTTTGTTATATTATAACTAAAGTATGGCAAAAACTATCCTTTATATTGATGGTGAAAATCTTAAGCATTACTTAAAAACTGTTCTAATGAATAAGGGTATTAAAGAACAAAATATTAATCTTGAGAATTTCAATTTGCAAAAACTCTTTGAAAGTCCTTTTAAAGAAATAAAAATCTCGGAAAAAAGATACTACTCCGCCAGATTACGCCAATATAATGAATACCCTCAAACTCTTAAAAAATCTCAAGAATTAATCCTTAAACAACGCATTCAAAAAACGAATCTAGAAAAACTCGGATTTACTTTTATCATTAGCGGTAATGTTCGTCCTCAAAAATTTAAGGCAGATGGTAAAACAAAAATTGTTTTCAAAGAAAAAGGCGTAGATGTAAAAATTGCCGTGGATCTAATCACTGAGGCCTGTGATAAGAAAGTAACAACCGCTCTTCTCTGTTCTTCTGATTCTGATTTACAACCCGCAGTAAAAGAGGCTAGGAAAAGACGGCTGGAGATAATTTACATCGGCTTTGAAATTAAACCAAACAAGGGCTTAACGTATACCACCAACAGAACTATATTAATCAGAAACTCAGAAGTTCTTGATGCTTATCGCCAATCTCAGTTGCCATTAAAAAAGTAAATTCTTTGTTGATAAACCACGTTCCCACATAGTAGTTCGACTAGTTATAATAGTGAGCTCGTCGAAGTACTCACTATAAATTCTTCGACTTAGCTCAGAATTTTAATCCACCAGTTTCCTTCGACAAGCTCAGGATCATAAACCTGCTTGTTTTAGGAAACTCCGGAAAAGTGGCTTTTTTACAGATTACATCACCCCCGAGGTGAGGTGAGGAAAGGGGTGGAAGAATAAATAAATACCTGATGTGACCTGATGTGAGGAAAATCTCCCTTTGGTTTCATAAAAAACCCTCCTTAATAAACCCTCCTTAATATTTTTATGAGGATTCCGAAATGTATTGCGACTTATTCACATCTCCCTATGAAAAAATAATGAGGCAGTTATCGAAAAATTAAATTAAATAGACCGTTGACATTAATTTATCTTTTATGTTTTAATAAAATAAATGAGAAGTTTTCTTCGTTTTCTAGTTGGCGGACTTTTTGCTTTTATATTTCTGTTGTTTTTGGGATTCAGCGCTTTAAGATTTCGTCTTTTGAATCCCCAATTTTGGCAGAAAGCTCTAAAAAGAGCCCAAGTTTATGAACAATTAGAAGGCAAGGTTCAGGAGATGGTAAAAAGCATGGCTATTGACAAGAGTCTGGAGCAATTAAAACAACAACAGAAGTCTCATAAATTAACTGCGCAGCAGCAAAAACAATTTGATTTCAATTTAAGACTTCTAGAATCGCTGGGTAGTTTAGATAAAGCTTTAACTGCTAATAAAATACAAGAAATTAGTGAAAATAATTTAGAAAACATTTTCGGTTTTGTTAACAATAAAAATAAGCGTTTACTGCTTTATCTGCCAATTAAAGATTTGGGTTTACCCCCTGAATTCTTAAATCAACCGCCATTTAACAGTTTAAGTGAAACCACTGATTTTGAGCAACTTATAAAGAGTACCTCTACTCCCCAGCAAGCAACCCAAGCAGGCCAAATACTAAAACAAGTTCAACAAATAAGTGGTTATTTACCAATCGCTTGGTGGGGATTGTTGTTGCTGACAATTTTAATTCTTATAGGGCATTTTTTCCTTGGCAAAAACCTAATTGCTCAAATCAAAGGCACGAGTATTTTATTGATATTTGTTGGTTTAGAGGCAGTAACGGTAGCTTTGGTTGTTAAAAAAGTCGTAATAACGATGGTTAGTCAGACCAAAGAAATGCCACCAACAATAGTGGTGTTGGTGCCTGACATTGTGAATCAATTCTTTAATTTAGGACAAATAGTCGGTATTATCGTAGCCGGAGTTGGTATAGTGGGCGTGGCTACAGCTATTTACTTAATAAAATCCGGCAGAATTAAAATTGAGAAATAAGAAATTAAAAGCAGATTAAATATTCCCCCACCCCCGAGGTGGGAAAACCCCTGCTAAATATATCCTATAATATTTAATAATCATCAAATTTCTACTATAATCTCCTTTTTAGATAAATCATTTTTAAACTTTAGTATTATGAGTAAAGAAAGAAAAGAATTTCTAAGCATTGTAGGAAGAAGAGTTATTCCTGTCAACCCCCGGACTCCTGCAATTGATGATAATGTTTGGGGAAAAATTGAATGGAGAAAAGAACAAAGACAAGCGGCAGAAAGATTATCCCAAGAAAAACGTAAAATTTATTATGAAACACTTTATCTAATTCATCGAGGTCTTTTTGATCTAAGCAGTGGAGGTATCGCTCATAAACTTGGATTAATAATAAAATTAACAGAAGATGAAGACTTAGAACAAGAAGATGTTGTTGAGTTATGTAAATATATTGGAAAAAGCAATTTTTATGTTAGTGGTGTAGTATTAGATGTAGCTAAGGGAAAAAGAGCAGATAGTCTTTTTCCCTCTTGGTTTTTTGATCATTTTTCTGACAATGAGACATATAGAAACCTATTTTTTAGAACTAATACATTAATGGATAATACAGAAAGAGAACTCGCCCAGACAGATGAAAATGTTAATATTAATAATCTTAAGCGTTATGCTTTTTAAGACCTTTATTGCACTTATGAGCTGGCAGTGATGATGTTTGAGTTTATGGAAAGCAAGGCTTTTGGTATTACTAGAGGTAACTTTCGCCCCCCTGATCACAGAGTAGAAAGAGATAGGAGTTGGCAAACCAGCTTTCTTCTTTCTGGTTTAAGAGAAAAGTTTGGTTGGTCTAGACATGGACAACCAATATTAAAAGAGCTTTTTGATGCTTCATATCAAACATTATTAGAAAAAGGGCCACAATTAGGTTTGGAAGAAATCCCAACACAATTTACTTTTTCAAGATAAAAATGCCAAGAAACCATCGTTTTTCTTTAAACCACCAGTCCCTTTTCAGCTTAACTTGAAAGCAATGCGTTAGCAATGGCTTCAATATGCTTTGGATTGCTCCCACAACAGGCTCCAATTATCCGTGCTCCTTGCATTCTCATTTGCCGAGCATAATCTCCCATTTGTTCAGGTGAGCAATGATAGACTGTTCTTCCACCAACCAACTCTGGTAAACCAGCATTGAGTTTGGCTACTAATATTGAAGGTCCTTCTCCTCGCAAAGCCTGCATTAAATCGTAAGCTCCCTCAAGTCCTCTGCCGCAGTTAGCTCCATAACCAAATAGCCTATTCTCAGTTGCAAAAGAAAGCAAAGTACTAGGCTTAACTCCCATCATCGTAAATAATTCTGTTTTTCTTAAAGTATCAAATGACATAGTTAAGATTACAGGACCAGGAGAAAATTAATATCAATATAGCATAAACGTTTTTCCTTAATAAGAACAAAGAACTTAAAAATAAAGGCTTTACTTTTAAAAAATTTGGTGTAAAATTCCTCCTGTATAAGTAAAACAATTAAAAATTACAAAATTTAAAAAGAATAATTATTTTGTTTAATTAATTAAATTAGAAAAATTAAGGAAACTTATTCTGATAATAATATGAAAGAAGTATTTAAAGGATCTAATTTAGAAGATCAAACTGTAAGACAGCTTCTTTCTGTTGAGCAGGGTAAAGAGTTTGAAAGGCTTAACAAAGAAGAGTTTGAAAAACAGTATTTTTTAGCCCGAGTTGACCTTATTACAGCAGTTAATGCAATACGAAATGTTGCCGGTATTAACACTGGTAAGAAAAAAACTTTTGAGACTCTTGGATTTAAACCCTCAGATTTATACTCAGCTCTTTTCATTATGGAAACTACTGCTCCTATTTTGGGTATTAAGGATCCAGAGAACTATGCATTCTTATATGTTTGTGCTTCAACCATAGCTACAGTTACGGGACCAATACGCGTAGAAGGTAGTGTAAAAATGAATTTTGGTGCTTTGGCAGCAAGATACCAAGATAATCTTAATGCTTTAACCCAAGCCAAACAGGCTTAATTCTTTTAGCGACCGCTTTGTACTATTCTTAATTGTTACTACCTTTAAATTAACCAATCTCCTTCGATAAGCTCAGGATTATAAACCTGCTTGTTTTTTAGAAAACTCGGAAAACTGGCCTTTTTACAGATTACATCACCCCTAAGGTAGGAAGTCTTATTAACTTTCAAAAAACTCATGTTTGTTAAGTTTTACTGATTACCGTTTATGTGAGATAATTTTCGTAATGGTCGTTGAAGGTGAAAATTTACCATTAAAGCATGAAAAGATTGAACCAATCTCTGAAACCACTCGGTCAACTATTTACAGAGTGAAAGAATCCGATATTGACGATAGCTCTTATGTTATTAAAATATGGAAGGATGTACCCCCACAAGAAACAAATGAGTCTCCAGACGGATACCGTATCAGAAGAAAAAATCATGCTATCCAAGTGATTACACAAGAAAAGGAAGAAGAATCTATTGCGACTAGTTATCTTAATAAGTATAGCCCGGACGTAAAAATACCTCAATCACATTGGTTTATTTTAAATGATACTTCGGGTTTTCCAACCCCCGCTCGCGTACAAGAATATATAAAGGGAAAAACAATAAAGGGAATGGATATTTCGGAGCTTACTGAACGACAATTAGGAATAATCAAAAGTTTGCTGTTGGCAAGTCAACAGTGTTTTAGAGAAACCGGAAGAAATCTGGATATCATAGGCGGTTTATATCAAGAACCTATTTTAAACAGGATTTGCCATACGGTAACCGGTTTAATCCGTTACTCCACAAATATATTATTATCTGAAAATGGTGAAGTTATGCTGGTTGATCATCAGCTCGGAAAAAGAGGTAAAATTCTTGGCACAGCAAAGTTTCTCAGATTAATATTGGACCAGAGAGAACTTGAAAGAATAATAAGAAATTCTTTACCATTAAAACGTCAAAAATCCTTTTTTCATCCCAACCGGAATCAACCAATTCCTTGAAAAAAGCAGTCGCCCGGAAGAAAACGCAAGAATCAAAAAATCAAAAATTCAAAGTATCAAAAAATACAGGGTGTCTAAATCACTTGCGAAGACGAAAAACAACCTCGAAGTTCAAATCCCAGCGATCCATGGGACTGGCCCAATGGTGGTCCAGCCACAAAAACCCCTCACGGTGTACCAGCGTGAAGATGTGCGGGGTGGGGTGATCGTACCGGTCAGTAATTGGCTTCATGGCAATGTAATACTCCTTTCCCCGTGGTTGATTAACGTCAACCAGCCGCATATGTGGTCCGGTTTCAGCAGGACATAATTCGAGACCAAAAGCTTTAGCACGTTCATACAGTTCATCAGTTGTTGGATTCAGGTCAAAACCAAAATCACCCACTTTCATCCGAATAGTGGTGATGTTCTCGGGTATTTCGAGCGGTTGAAAATCTTTACTTCTTAACATATCTTGAGCATACCAACTGATTTTAATACCTTGTTCTGTAAGTAAAGCTTCAAGCTGTTCTGTAGTTTTCCCACCAATCAAAAGACTTTCTTTACGAATTCTTCCTTCTAGGAAGGATGTGTAAATATATTCAATTTGCGGTGGAAGGACATCGAAAATACCCTGAGTAAGTTTGCCAATATAGGCTTTAGTGTCAGGCCGTATTTCACCTACACTTCGAGCTATTTGTTCTCTACTACACGAAAAAATAACTACCATATCTTCTTCAGAATTTCTTCTATCTCGCACCTCTTTTATACGCGGATCAGGAATATTACAGCCAAATCCTTCTATTTTACCCTCGATCTCATAAAGAAAAACAAGCTCTTCTCTGGTAAGCCCTGGGTTTAAATAGGTTCTCACTCCAGTTTTTTTATCAACCAAAAAACATTTACGATGAATTTTTGTCATCTTTTGCATGTCTGCCACTCTTTTTTTGAATTCTTGGCCGTCAGGCAGTCCGGCTAATTTCTGCTCAACCACATCAGTAATATAGGAGTCCCAATGCTCTTCTTTGGCCACACCGCGAACCTCATCAATCCTTCCGTCCCTAGTGACAATAACAATTCTGGGAACAACAGGTTTGTCATCCTTATCTAAAGAAAAATAAATTTCCAAATCGCTTGTTTTTAAATATGTTGCAGCTGTTCTTTCTCCCCTGATACACCAGCCGGTGCCATATTGGGCTAGAGCGCTGGCGACAAGTTTGGGATCAGAACCTTGAGGATATCTAACCCATTGACCTCTAGTTTCTTGAAGCAGTTCTTCTGATATAGGACTGTATTTATCAATTGCCCAGGCGTAAAGTCGGGCAAAATTAGGATCGCTTTCATCTAACAGTTTTTTGAACTCTGTTTTTTCTTCAGGTTTAATCCCATGCCCATATTTTAAACTACTAAGTTTGTTTTTTTGTTTTTTAATTAAAACGTCGCAGACAAAATCAGCAGCATCACGGAGCAATTCGGGAAACTGACCCACGCTTTTTCCCGTCTTTGATCTTTCAGTGAACTTCTTTTTTCCCTTATCATATCTTCCCATCACCAACACACTACGTAAAGCATAATATTTAAACCAATCTGGCCATTTACAATCTGGTGAAGCAAGATAATTAATCCAAATATCTAAAGACTCTTCTTGATCTCTAATGAGGGTTTCGGATAACTCGTGTTTTACATCCACGGGGATAGCTTCAATTGGCCGACCTTCTTCTTCATGTTTTTGGACAATTGACTGCCAGTAAGATGCTGGAATCTCCTCTGGTTTAATAATAATTTGGTCATAAAGGTTAGATTTGAGCATTCTAAGATTTCTTTGACCTCTGTCAAAATTAGGGTGTTTTTCCAATTTAGGAGGATTTATAAGGTACATTAATCGATCAAGATAGGTTTGAATACGACCAGAATAATCGTGATCGGGAATCGCTAACCCACTATGCCGCGCTTTACGCTCGGCAGAAGATACCACTTCAGGAGCATTACCCATTCTAAATTTTTTTTGAAGAAATTCTGGAGCATGAACTGATTCATTCATCAAAAACATTATATCAAATTTTCTTCTGTCATTTTGAATTTGATTAATATAATTATATGGAATTCAAATATGTTAATAAAAACTCATCAGGAATATAGTGAAGTCTCTTTTTAATAAATAAAAACGGGTTTTTTATCTTCTCTCTCCCAAAGCAGAAAGAAAATGTAAAATACTGCTTTCATCAATTGCGTAATCTCCCAATCCTTCTTTGATAAGTTTTGTTCTGAAAATTATCCCCGGAAAAGCGTTTAATAAAATATTTAATAACACCCATCTGGTTCCCCTTTCTTCTATCGCTCTTATTGCATGCGGCTGCATATTTTTCTGAAAAAAATTCCCTAAATCCGGATAACCTTCTCTTGCTTTCATCAACAACTCCACTAGAAGAGCACCATTTCTTTCAATTATTTGTCTTCGCTTGATTAACGACGTCTCTTTTTCACCCATTAACACGCTCCTAACTCCTAGATAATGCTGTTCTATTTTTTCCGGATTAAGGATAATGTCTTCTTGCATAGTATTATAATAATCATTTAATAAAATTAAAAAATCACTCATTTCTGTCCTTAAAGTATCCCCGGCTGCTAGATTATATTTTGTAAAAAGAAAAATCGCACGCAAGGGGTCACATGTTTGGCCATATTCTTTAAAACATGCCGGTCTCGGATTGCGTATCATTTCTAAAAATGATTCCAGCACCAACCCCGGACGGGCCCGCTCGCGCCAAACATAATTTTCATTAGCAACAGCGCCGACAAAATCATAGTTTTCACTAAAAGCAGTGGTAAAAAATGTGCTTAATTTTGATTCTCCTCCCTGAGATTTCATATCTAAAAGCCCCAAGGTGGAAACCTGTCCTCCGCCGGTTATTAGCTGGGCTACCTTTGCGGCCAATTTTTCTCCCATCGGAATCATTATATTCCGCAGATCCTCTCCCGAAAGGCTGGCAACTACCGGAATAGCTCCATCTCCATGTTTTGCCGCAACCACATCCATACCAAAATGATTTACAGAATCTAATAAATAACTAGCATAATCCTCTTCTTTTAATGCAAACAGATATTCTCTAAGCTCATCCCACGAATCTTTATCTAAATATTTAAAGAAGGCGTCTTTTAATCCTTCAAAAACAAGTCTGCCAAAATGCGCCGGGGTAGCTACTTGTAATCTTTGAAATTTCTCATCAGGCCTGACGCAGGCAACGCATGATTCACCGGTATTTAACATAGCGGCAACAACTTGATTCCTGGTACTAAAGTCATGAGGACAAAGGATATTGACTACTTCATCAATTACCCTCTGATCTCTTTTTCCTCTTGCTTTACAAAAATCTTTGATGCTGGTTCTCACAGTTAGATCAAGATGTTTATTTAGAGCATTTCGTCCTTTTGCCATTATTTCAATATGATTAGGGTCAGAAATCATTACGGCTGTACTTGCCTGTACAAAACCCAATAACTCGCTGCTTTGGCAGAGACGGGAACCCATCTGGCGTTCTAACTTTTCTCTTAATTTTGTCCCTTCTGCTGCCATTTCGGGTAGAACCCCAAGTTCAGTCCAGTAACGTAAACCCCTCCCCTCCTTTACACATCTTGCTTTAACCGGAACCGACTCTATTGTCCTCTCCCCACCTTCACCCATTGCCATCAATATTTTTTTAAAAACCTCAACACTGTCAACTGCATCCCACTGTAAATGCGAACAAACCATTTCTATCCTATCTATAAATCTATCGTGGTCCGGTCCCGTACAACCCAAAACCAAAGTGGCGCAACATCTGCCTCCGCCTGCCATTATCAGTTTTCGGTCGCTTACCATCACACCCCTTATATCATCATACTTTTTCCCTTCTCCTATCAAATCAACCATTATTGAAAACGGAGGCGGCACTGGCTCCGCACCCAAACTTAACTCTTCAACAGCGAGATCTTCAAGACTCTTCCATTTAAACTCACCAATTATGTCGTCGTTCCTCCCTCTTTCTCTTGCTTTTTCTCTCGATTGAATAATCCCAAATAATTCCTGACCTCTTCTGGAGACCATATTGGTCTGCATGCCGATCTCCTTGGCCTCTTGGGATATTCTTTTCATCGCATCTAATTTTGCCGATACGCTTCCATATTTTACTAAATATGTCCCTTCGAGATCATCCCTCATCGCCTTTACTTCCGATTGGAGTCTTCGCTCCTGATCACCCAATCTTATTTGCTCTATTCGAGAATATTCCTGCATAGCGCGATATACTCCGTCTACATCTTCTGCTGTCCGACTGCACAAAAGAAGACCGGCTTCCTCATCCGATAGATCAAAAAAGGCGGTTCTGTCTATATCTAAATACTCAACTGTCTTATCTTTCTGTCTTAATAATCTTAAAGTCTGTCCTCCTTTTTCTCCACGATCCATAAAACAGTGTTTTCGGGCATCATAATAACACCCCATGTCTTCGCTGGCTTCGGCATTCAATAAAGTTTTTGCCCATAATTCAGGAGTTTTAAACCTCTTTGATAAATTATAATTTCCTTTTGCGCAAGACTGTCCAATAGCTACCGTATTTGCATCATATTCATTAAAAAATATTCCGGCTGCTTTTTTCGCAGTCCGGCCGATATCAACTGGATTAGCATCAACTTCTCCATTTGTCGCCTGTTCGTAACTATAAGTACCAAAAGGGCCTGTTAATCCAGCCTCCCGATTTTTTTCTCTCCCCTTTCTCTTTCTTAAAGCATCATCAGAAAATTGGAGAAACCAAAAGCTGTCCGACCCGTTTATCATTAAAGTATCTCTTATTTTTTCAAATCTTTTTGCTAGAGGAGCTAAAATTTTTCCATAAAAACCAGCGGCAATTCTATATTTAAACTCTGTATGCCATTTTTCAAATTCTGCTGTATTCTCCGCTACAGACCTTATCAGAACTTTAAGTGCTTCCTCCGCAACTTCAACAACATTCCCAACATAGTAACCTTTCTCATCTGTAAGCCAGTAAGGTTTGTCTATATGATGAATTTTCTCCAATACGACCCAATCTTTATCTGTTAATCCTTTAATAAAATCCTCTGCTTTTCCTATATAATCACTCCTAGAAAGTTCCAGACCCATCGGCCGAGTATCAACCAACGGCAATATACCCATCGGTCTTGTGATCGCTTTTGTCGGATCAATACCTAATTCTGCTGCTTCTAAATCTACCATATTTTAAAAATATTAATAACTTTTTAAGTTTTATATATATTAATATAAATATTAATATATATATACAATATCAACCACTGGTATTAAAGATATTAAAGGTATTAAAACTTTTAAAACTTATGGAATCCGACTGAAAGTAATACCTCTATTTCCAAAAATCTCTTCAATAAGCTGTATTCTGCTAGCGTCAAGCGAGTCGGGCTCAAGACAATATAATTGTATCGAAAAGGCAATGTCTTCTTGCGGTCCTAACAAGAAACCTTGTGCATTCTTGTTAAAATAATAATTCCAGCCGCCCGTCTCACGGTCGTAATTCCAGCTTCCGTCTTCGTTTACCATCCACCCCATATTTTCCGCCCACTTTTTATGAATTTCTCCATCAGGATCTGTAAGAGTATAAACATGGACAAATTCATGAAGAAGCGCCGCCTTCATCCTTCTTTCATTGCTATTAAAGGGAGCTCTTGTTGATCCCCGACTGTCAAAATTAGCTGGCAGGTAAAATAATATATGGTTTTGGTTTCCAAAGTTTGGTGAACTAACACGCGCCAACCCACCGGGGCCTCCAGTAGTATGGGGAGCCTTAATCATCACGATTTCCCTATCCCAAAGCAATTTTCTAAGCTGAATTGGAATAATTTCCAGTCCTTCCTTTAAAATTCTTAATTCATCTTCCGTGTATGGCAAATTTGCAAACTCGGTGCCATCACCACGTAAGTAATAGTTGGGCGAAATCATTTTAATACCGTAAACTTCTTCCACTTCTTCTATAATTTCCTTTTCCCTGCCTTCATACGCACGAACACCTTTTTGACGGACTATTTCGGGCAGATATTCTGGCAATTCTTTGGATTGTACTCCTAGTGGAATTTCTACGGGCTCAGTTAAAGGCGCCGCTTCTATTAATGACGGTGTTGCTGTTGATGCCGGGGGTAGAGTTTCTGCCGCCGCGACCGGCTGTGATCCAGAAGGTGACGGGGCGAAGCCGCAAGCGACACTTAGCACAAGCAAGGCTACGGCGATGCCAGCGGCATATTTTTTTTGTTTTGGTTCTTTTCCCGTTCCCCATTTATTAGCCGCAATTTTTTCCAAGCAGTCCATCAATTCCTGTCTTCTTTCTGTAAATGACAACTTGGTTCTTTGGTTAACTAAAAGGCCAGCTTCTTCATCCCATGAAACTGTTAGACTTTTATTTCCCTTTACAGGATAATTAATTTCCGCCCGGGCAAAATTACCGTTGCCTGCTTTTTGAGGTTGTAAGATAGAAAATCCTTTTGTATGAGGGTAAAAGGTGATGGCGCAAAGAACTTGCGGTTCTTTTCTTTCGGTTCCATCTTTTTTGCGGTCTAATTCTCCTGCAGGAATCGGGATTCTTTTCGGCATCTTAAGCAGTTCACAACTCCAGGCATCTGTAGTGATACAATTTTCCGCTTCCACTTGAATTCTGCTTACCCGCCAAAGCGACTCTCCGTGATAATCATTAACAATCCAGGGGCTTTGGTTTTTATTTTCTTTACTGGGTTGTGTTACCAATAGTTCAAAACCCTGAAGCAGAATCCGTTCCGCTTCCCGTGAGGCTTCTAATTCACTCTTAATAGAAGTCTCTCTTTCGCGATTAGATAAAGTCATCTCCGATGTTAGTCCCATTTCAAACATCATTATAAAATAATTAACTTAAAACTACCACTTTACTATAAACTCTTCCAGGCCAACCATCTTTTCACTTGAAAAAATATCTAAATTTGATTATCCTAAAAGGATATAGGAATTTACTTAAAAAAAGGAGGGCTTAAATATGCAAAGCGATATTGAAATAGCCCAGCAAGCAAAAATTGAAACAATTGATAAAATTGCCCAAAAAATTGGTTTTAATAAAGATGATTTAGAATTATACGGCGATTATAAAGCAAAAATTAAATATGAATCTATAAAAAAATCCGCGAATAATAAAGAAGGAAAATTAATTTTAGTCACCGCGATGACTCCAACGCCGGCAGGAGAAGGAAAAACAACAACCACAGTCGGTTTAGGACAGGCTTTGCATAAATTAGGCAAAAAATCCATTATTTGTTTGAGAGAACCATCTTTGGGTCCGGTTTTTGGGATAAAGGGCGGCGCGGCCGGCGGCGGTTGGTCTCAGGTTTTACCAATGGAAGACATTAATTTACATTTTACCGGCGATATCCATGCGGTAACAGCGGCTAATAACTTAATCAGCGCTTTAATCGATAATCACCTTCATCAGGATAATGAATTAAAAATTGACCAAAAAAAAATTAGCTGGCGAAGATCAATGGATATGAATGACAGATCTTTAAGAAGTATTTTAATTGGCCTTGGCGGTAAAGCCAATGGTATTTTAAGAGAAGATGGTTTTGACATTACTGTTGCATCCGAAATAATGGCAGTTTTGTGCCTATCTTTAGATTTGGCTGATTTAAAAAAGAGGGTTGAAAAAATTATTATTGCTTTAAATAACAAAAACGAACCGGTTACAGTTAAAGATCTAAAAGCTGCCGGCGCAGTCACCGCTTTATTAAAAGATGCTTTAAAACCAAATTTAGTTCAAACCATTGAAAATAGTCCTGCCTTTATTCACGGCGGGCCTTTTGCCAATATTGCCCATGGCTGTAATTCATTAACAGCCACAAAATTAGCTTTAAAACTGGGTGATTATGTTGTGACAGAAGCAGGTTTTGGGGCAGATTTAGGGGCAGAAAAATTTATTAATATTAAATGCCGGGTTGGCCAACTTAAACCTTCAGCAGTGGTAATTGTAGCCACTATCCGCGCTTTAAAACATCATGGTGAAGGAAATTTAGAAAAAGGGCTGGCTAATTTAGGGAAACATATAGAAAATATAAAAAAATTTGGCTTGGAATCGGTAGTGGCTTTAAATCATTTTTCAGTTGATACAAATAAAGAAATTAAACAGGTAAATAAATACTGTCAAAAGAATGGAACCGAAATGTCTTTGTCTCAAGTTTGGGAAAAAGGAAGCAAAGGCGGTTTGGATCTGGCAAAAAAAGTTTTGGCAATTACCGGAAAACCAAACAATTTTCATTTTCTTTATAATTTGGAAGAGTCGATAAAAACAAAAATTACTAAGATTGCTTTAGAAATTTATGGAGCAGATGGAGTTGATTTTTCAGATTTAGCCTTGAAGCAAATGGCCCAGTTTGAAAAATGGGGCTTTGGAAACTTAGCGGTTTGTATGGCAAAAACGCAGGCATCTTTATCTGATAATCCTTTACTTTTGGCAAGGCCAAGGAATTTTAAAGTTACAGTTAGAGCCTTAAAATTATCAGCCGGCGCCGGATTTATTGTCGCTTTAACAGGAGAAATAATGACAATGCCCGGCTTGCCAAAAAAACCAGCTGCGGAATTAATTGATATTGATAAAGAAGGCAAAATAATAGGATTATTTTGATAAAAATAGAATATGGCTAAAATACTTGATGGCCGCTTAGTTAGCGCCAAAATAAAAAGGGAGATAACCAACCAGGTTTCAAAACTTGTGTTAAAACCTGGTTTGGCCGTCGTTTTGGCTGGAGACAATCAGGCTTCAAAGGTATATGTCAATTTTAAAGAAAAAGCTTGTCAAGAAGTGGGTTTTTATTCTGAAAAAATTGTTTTGAAAGAAGATATTTCTCAAGAAGAATTGTTTAAAGTTTTAGATGGTTTAAATAATAACATTAAGATTCATGGTATTTTAGTTCAGCTTCCTTTGCCTGAAAAATTAAACCATTTAGAACAAAAAGTCTTAAATTTTATAAATCCTAAAAAAGATGTTGATGGTTTTCATCCTCTTAATTCGGGCAAACTATTAAACAGTAAAGGCGAGATTGCTAAAAATTTACTTGTACCAGCCACACCAAAAGGAATTATCAGGCTTTTAGCTGAATATAAAATAAACTTGGCCGGAAAAAATGTGGTCGTGGTTGGAAGAAGCAATTTGGTTGGGAAACCAGTAGCCTTACTTTGTTTATCTAAAAATGCCACCGTTACAATTTGCCACAGCAAAACTGAAAACTTAAAAGAATTCACCAAAAAAGCTGATATTCTTATTGCCGCCATTGGCAAAGCAAATTTTATTAAGACAGAACATGTAAAAAAAGGGGTGGTGGTTATTGATGTCGGAATAAATAGAATTGATGATAAATTAGCTGGCGATGTTGACTTTAAAAAAGTGGAAAAAATTGCTCGATACATTACTCCGGTTCCCGGAGGAATTGGGCCAATGACAATTGCCTGTTTATTAGAAAATACTTTAATTGCTTATTATAACCAAGTATAGTCACTTAAATATTAAATCACGGCACACTTTTAGTTAGATTGCGCGGTTTATCCGGATCAACGCAACGCCCCCAAATAGATGAGCATTAACATCGATCACGCCGCCGTGGGTAGCCCAGCGCGTATGACCGACCTGGAGGAAATTTTTTCTTGACCCCGCCAATTTTACTATATTACTTCTTTTAAATATTGTTTCATCTTCTCACCAATTTCTAGATCTTTAAGCATAAAATCAACTACCGTCCGATGATAATTGAGTTTATTGCCGGCATCGTAAAGTTTAGCATTAATAAGTTCGGCCACTAATACTTGTCTTTTTTGGCAAAGCTGATTAATAGCATCAACTAACCATAATTCGTTATTTTTGCCAAGTTTAAGATTTTCTAAAATAGGAAAAATGTCGGGTGTAAGAATATAAGTACCATAAGCAGAAATTTGGGAAGGACTATTTTGTGGTTCTGGTTTTTCAATAATTTTTTTAAGCTTGTAAACACTTTTTTGAAAAGTTTCAATATCACACATTCCCCGATTTCTCATTTCTTCTTTATCAACTTTTATACCAGCGATTACTGAAGATTGATATTGATTAAAAACATTAAGACACTGAAGCAATCTGGGTGGTTTTGCCCAGACAAATTGGTCCCCAAACAAAACCGCAAAAGGTTGATCACCAATGACCTTTTTAGCAGCCAAAACTGGTTGAGCATTACCATATGGACCTGTTTGTCTAATAAAGATAAATTTAGCTAATTGAGTAATTTTTTTTATCTGCTTTAAAACATTAGTTTTACCCTGTTTTTTTAACTCTTTTTCTAGTATGCTATTGGGTTGGAAATAGTTTTCGATGGCAGTTTTACTTTCATTGATAACAATAATTATTTCATTAATGCCAGAAGCAACACATTCCTCTACCACATATTGAATAACGGGTTTATCAACAATCGGCAGCATTTCTTTGGGCATAGACTTGGTCCAAGGAAGAAAGCGGGTACCTAATCCTGCCGCCGGAATAACTGCTTTGGTAATTTTCATTTTCTCCATCAAGGAGTCTCCTTTATATGACCATAACCATTTAATCTAATTTAAAACTCTCAATTAAAACAAATGATTTTTGCTCAATCTCTTTATCTAATATGAAATTTTTATAAGAAAAATTTTTATAAATATTAGAAAGGAAATCTAATATCTCTTTGGTTTTTAACCATTTAGCTTCCCATTCCCCTAAGTATCCTGCTAAACTTGAATAAGGATATTCCTGCAAGGAGTCTCCTTTATATGAAGAAGACGTAGGATTTGAATGAATGTAACGACTAATATGTAAAAGTTGCTCATCTGTATTTACTAACACAGCCTTATAAACATCTTGAAAAAGACCGCCTACCCTTTTATATCTTTTATTAAAATAAATTACATATCTTGTCGCTAGTGATTTCATAAATTGTTCAATTGCCCTTCTAGTTTTTTGTTTTATAAGTAAATGAAAATGATTGGGCATCAAACAATAAGCTAAAAGATTAATTTTATCAGAAAAGTTATTCATGGTAAGTTTTTTAATAATTTTGTCTTTTTCTATCCAAGGAGATTTTTCTAAAATCTTCCTTAATCCAATTTCATCTTTTGGTTCTAAGTAATCTTTTAGATAAGAAAGAAAAACTTTATAATCCTGATCATCTTGAAAAATAATTCTCTTTTCTACTCCCCGATTATAAATGTGATAATAACCATTTTCTAAATATTGTTTAAGGGTATTTTTTGCCGGCATGAATTCATTATATCACAAAATTATTCCTACAAGGAGACTCCTTTATATGACGAGGGATTTTAGAAATTGGGCAAATTCCGGGCCGATATCTTTTCTTTCTAAGGCATATTCCACCATTGTTTGGATATAGCGAAGCGGATCGCCAGTGGTCATCCACTTACCTTCAATTGGCTGGGCAATGACTTTATTGGTTTTAGCTAATTCATTAAGTAAATCGGTTATCCAAAGTTCGTTGTCTTTACCAAATTTTTTAGTTTTTAAATGCTCGATAGCTGTTTGAATCACTTTGTAGGTAAAAATAAACCGGCCAAACTGGGCCATATTGGAAGGTGCCTTACCGGCAGGCATTTTTTCCAACACTTCATCGATCTGATTAATTTTAGTGTCTTTTTTATAGCGTACTGTACCGTACCGATAAATTTCTTCTGCTGGGGTTTGCTGAACTGCCAATATTGCTGCTGGTTTTACTTTATTAAACACCTCAATTAATTGCTTAGTGCAGGGAGTTTTGGCTTTAACCAAGTCATCACCAAACATATAAACAAACGGTTCGTCTTTATCAATAATATTTTTAACACATAAAAGCGGTGTGGCATTACCATAAGGCAAATGGCGGCCTTGACGGACATATATATAATTAGCCATTTTATAAACTCTCTGTACTTCTTCCAATTCCCGTTTTTTGCCATTTTTAGCCAGCTGCATTTCCAGCTCTAAATTAGTGTCAAAATGGTTTTCCATCATGGACTGGCCAAAACGAGTGACTAAAATAATGTCTTTAATGCCAGAAGCTACTGCCTCCTCTACCAAATACTGTACAATAGGCTTATCAATAATGGGCAGCATTTCTTTGGGTTGGTTTTTAGTAGCCGGAAGAAAACGGGTACCATATCCTGCTACTGCTATAACTGCTTTTGTTATTTTCTTCATCATCCCTATTTTATCTTTGCTTAAAGGTTATTGTCAACTTTAAACCCTTGTGTTACAATTAAAAACTGTCAATGGAATTATCAAAAGTAACGACACCAAAGATTGGTGTTTCGCCAATCCAATTTTTGAGTGAAGTTAAAACAGAACTAAAAAAAGTTAAGTGGCCAACTAAAAAAGAAGTAATTAAAATGACAAGCATTGTTATTCTAGTTAGTATAGCTGTTGGTTTATTTATTAGCATTTTAGATTTTATTTTTACTAAATTAATTGGCATAATTATTAAATGACAACCGATCAAATACAAATAGAAGAACCATTAAAAAAGGAAGACAATCACCTAATCATTGGCAAATCTGATGATAAAAAGGCTTATTGGTATGTGGTCCATACTTATTCTGGCTATGAGACTAAAATTGCCCATACTTTAAGACAAAGAATAGAAACCATGGGGTTAACTGATAAGGTTTTGGAAATTTTAATTCCCACTCAAAATAAAATTAAAATCAATAAAGGCAAAAAACAAACCATTGCGGAAAAGATTTTTCCTGGCTATTTACTGGTAAAAATGATTTTAACTGATAATTCCTGGTTAACAGTAAGAACTACTCAGGGAGTAACTGGTTTTGTCGGCGTGGGCAATAAACCCACTCCTCTACCTCAAAATGAGGTGGAAACACTGTTGAAATTTGTGACCATGGATGCGCCAAAATATAAGGCTGCCTTTACAGTAAGCGAGGCAGTGAAAATTATTGAAGGCCCATTTGCTGATTTTTTGGGAACAGTGGAAAGTATTGATGAAGGCAAAGGCAAAGTAAAGGTATTGGTGAGTATTTTTGGCCGAGAAACACCGGTGGAATTGGATTTATTGCAAGTATCAAAAATATAAGAAGCGAAAAATGCTAAAAATGCGGAAAGCGCGGAAAACGCAAGCAATTTACGCAGCTTACGCGATTTTCGCAATTTACGCTTAAAGATTATGGCAAAAAAAATAAAAACAATTTTAAAATTAAATATTACCGCCGGAAAAGCTAATCCTGCTCCGCCGATTGGCCCGGCTTTGGGTCAACATGGCGTGAATATTATGCAGTTTTGCAAAGAATACAATGAAAAAACTAAAACTATGCAAGGTATTGTTCCCGCTCAACTGACGATTTTTGAAAACCGGTCATTTACTTTTATTTTAAAAAAACCGCCTGTATCAGAATATATTAAAAAATACCTTAAGCTAGAAAAAGGCAGTGGTGAGGCAGGCAAAGCCAGTGCCGGAACCTTAAGTCAAAATGATTTGGAAGCCATTGCTAAAGAAAAAATGGCTGATTTTAATACTGATAATTTAGAGCAGGCAAAAAAAATTGTTGCTGGCAGTGCCAGAAGTATGGGAATACAGGTAGGAAGTTAGTATTTAGTATTTAGTATTTAGTATTTAGTATTTAGGAAATAAATATGGGAAAAAAGAAATTAGCAACTGTTAATAAAAATAAAAAAGAAAAAGCTATTTTTGAAGAAAAAAAGGTAAAACACGCAGGTAAAGGTGAAGGCCATTTGGCTGATATGAGCGTGGCTGCCTTAGCCGAAGCAGAAGAAATAGAAAAGAAAAGAAAACAGGAAGAAAAGGAATTAGAAAAAGTAGCTGCTGGTGAGGTAAAAACAGAAACTAAGGCTAAAAAGGCTAAGAAAGTTAAAAATCGCTCCCGAAGATATAAAGCTTTAAAGCTAAAAATTGACTCCAAAAAACTCTACTCTCTTAAAGAAGGAGTTGAACTTTTAGTAACTTTAGCTAATAGTAAAATTGATGAAACTGTGGAGATACACTTGGTAACCAGAGAAGAAAAATTAACCGGCAGTGTTAATTTACCTCATGGCACGGGTAAAAAACAAAAAGTCGTGATTGCCGATGATGAGTTAATTGCCGAGATTACTAAAGGAAAAATTAATTTTGATATTTTAATTGCTCATCCTAAAATGATGCCTAAAATTGCCAAATTGGCCAGAGTTTTGGGCCCTAAGGGTTTAATGCCCAATCCTAAAACCGGCACCATTAGTGATAAACCGGAAGAGTTAAAGAAAAAGCTGGAGGGTGGCGAAACCAGATTTAAAACCGAAACCAAGGCTCCCCTTATTCATATGGTTATTGGCAAAATTTCTTTTGGGGCTGATAAAATTAGCGCTAATTTGGAAGCCTTAATTAAAGCAGTAAAACCGAGTATGATTAGCAAAGCCTATCTTAAATCCACCCATTCTCCTAGCATAAAACTAGCTGTTAGTTAAAGAAAATTTGAAATAGTGCTTGATTTTAATATTATATTTCTTTACAATATTATCAATATCCGAAGATAGTAGGTATAAAAGTAAATCCTACAGAGGAGAGATAGAATTTAGAATTTAGAATCTAGAATTTTAGGCGCTCCTTAGAGCGCTTTTTTTATTTAAACGCGAACTAAAGTTCGCTATTACAAAATACAAAAGGAAAATAAACATGCCATCACAAAAGAATATCAATACTTTAATAGAAATTAAAGATAAACTGAATAAGTCTAAAAGCGTAGCTTTTACTGATTATATGGGATTAAATGTTAAACAGATAAGCGATTTGAGGAAAAAAGTTAAAGAATCCGGGGCAGAGTTTAAAGTTTTAAAAAATACTTTACTTAGATTAGGATTAAAAGAATTAGGCTGGCAAGTAGAAGAAGGCATTGTTGATCAGGGTTTAAATGGACCAACAGCTGTACTTTTTAGCTATGAAGATGAAATTGCTGCTTTAAAAGCTTTATATGATTTTAGCAAAGAAAATGAATTACCTAAACTTAAATTTGGTTTTTTAGACAAAAACTTATTAACTCAAGAAAGAATTGAAAATTTAGCTCAACTGCCAACTAAAGAAGTATTACAAGCTAAATTGGTAAGCAATTTAAGCTCACCTATTTATGGACTGGTTTATACACTTAAAGGTAACTTAACTAAATTAGTTTTAGTCTTAAATCAAATAAAAAGTAAACAAAAATCATAAATTCGAATTTTAATTAAGGAGGTGAAAATATATGACTGACACAAATAAAAAAGTAGAAGAAGTAGCAAAAGTAGAGAAAGTCAAAAAAAGTTCTCCTAAAGTAGTTAAACTAATTGAGGAAGTAGGCACGCTTAGCGTGCTGGAATTAGCTGAATTAGTTAAAGCTTTAGAAGATAAATTTGGCGTTTCTGCTACTCCTATGGCTGTAGCCGCCCCAGCTGGTAGTGCACCAACAGCAGCCGCTCCAGTAGAAGAAAAAACCGAGTTTAATGTTATTTTAGCTGCTACCGGCGCTAATAAAATAGCTGTAATTAAGGCCGTAAGACAAGTTAAACCCGATTTAGGTTTAAAAGAAGCCAAAGACTTGGTTGAAGCCGCTCCCAAAGAATTATTAAGCGGAGTAAAGAAAGAAGAAGCGGAAAACGCTAAAAAGAAATTAACCGAGGCAGGCGCTCAAGTTGAGGTTAAGTAATGATTTCAACTGGCAGATTACCCTGTCTGTCGGCAGGCAGACCCACCTCTGAGATGGGAAGATTAAGCGATAAAATTAGTTTTTAATTTTATCGCTT
>Ga0315288_10000857_pt1 | contig 38792 bp, 50 predicted proteins | sample YL17G11_20_MG_FD_203454 | JGI IMG/M metagenome (GOLD analysis project Ga0315288, IMG submission 203454) | Sediment microbial communities from Yellowstone Lake, YNP, Wyoming, USA - YL17G11_20 | ecosystem: Environmental > Aquatic > Freshwater > Lake > Sediment | place: USA: Wyoming | collected...
TCTTCATAAGCATCGGAAGACCATACGTGCAGACCTTTCTCTCCGAAACCGTGATGATGAGCGAATTTCAAGTTGGACTGTTCGGTTCAATCAACTATGCAGGAATTACCTTCATCGGAATTGCCATGGGTCGAATGGCAGACAGATGGCGCAAATCAGGCGCAATGTCCGTGTGCCTGTTGCTTTACGTGGCCTCAATGATTCCGCTGTTGCTGATTCGCGAGCCCAATTCACTGATGTTCATAGCCTTCACACTGGGCGGTTCAGCGACTCTAGGTTCTCTCGTGAGCTCCTTCGTTGGAACAATCGCTCCAAGAGCAAAAAGAGGACTCTGGATTTCAATCCCCCAAACCTGCAGCATGGTGGCGTCGTTCATCGCGCCGTACTTGGGCGGCTATCTCTACACTTCCTCGCCGGCTTACGCGTTCATGATATCTATGAGTGCACTGCCGTTTCTGGCCATCTATGCGCTGGTCCGACTCAAAGACTAATCCGCCACATTGCACTGAAAGAGCTAGATTTTTAACGTTTTCTCCGCGTTCACCAATCATATTCAGGAAAAACCTATTAGAAGAGGTCGTGCAACTTTCCTTGATAACAATTGACAGAAAAGGAAACAAAAGACATCCGATGTCCATTCTGCGGTGCACCTTACAAGAAACCGGTTCCGCCTAATGCCCTTCAGTTGAAGTGCGATTATTGTGGAGCAACATTCCATACTCCGCCGAAACTCGGCGTTGAAATCCCTCGATGCTACAATCATTGCGAGAGGTACGCAACGGGCATCTGCAACGACTGTGGCCAGAGCTTCTGCAGCGAGTGCCTAACAGCTTTTCCTCTTGTTACAAACGGTGCCAGAGCCATGCTTTACCTGTGCCCAAACTGTCTCAGAAAGCGAAACCTCGAGAAAGCCGACGTTAACATCCTCGTTGCCACTCTTTTCCTTATAGGAGGCATTCTCGTCTTAGGCTATGGTCTGGCGTTCGGTTCGCCCTTTTGGCTTATCGGGGCGTTTCTGACTTTTGTCAGTGGCGCAACTGTCTGGTACAATGTGAGTCGAAGGGGTGAAGTCCCGCCTGAAATCGTACCTGAGACTATGCCTGAAGCAGGTATCTCAGCAGAGGAGAAAGAAGCCAAATCTGATGAAGCTGAAGCAGAAGAAGCCCAACGACTCTACGACCAGCTTTTCACCGAGTACATTGAACACTGGGGAATCCAAACCGGAACACAGCTTCTCGAAGGCGAAATACAGGCGTATACGCGACATGGAGACTCTTATGCGCAGGCAATGAGAAAAATCGCAGAACGCAATAAGAGGAAGACCCACTGACAAGTCGAAACTGCTGACAAGTCAATTCAATCGGCATTGAAACATTGTTCCGTAAACGTTTTAGGTTCTGACTGGTCTATAGACAACTGGAGGTCAGAATGTGCAGACAACCAAATTCTTCACGGTTGATATTGCAAAGATCAGAGGGAAGGGTGATTTCAGCTGTCCCAAGTGTGGAGTGAAGATCTCTCCAGACGACAGGACGGAGAAATCCTACAGGTTACTTGAAGCTATAATGAAACAAGATGAATTGGACGGCATAATGCTCCACTGCAACAATTGTTCAAGCCAGATACATCTGACCGGGTTCCATACGCTGAGCATGACTAGATAGCAGGACGACCTGTACACTGCATGCTTCAGGATTCTAATAGCAGAGCATAAGACCTATCGCGATTGGGTCCGTTGCACGCATTACTGCCGTATGGTAATCGAGCCGGTTTTTGTCTCTGCAATCAGCTTGCCAGTCCCTGATCCGATTCGACCCATATATTGACCGCGTTCATAGCGAGCGTCCGCCAACTCTGGAATACACGTAACGCGTCCCAGTCGCGAGTAAGCTTCAACCGTGAGGTCTGAGGTCCCCGTCAGGGCAAGGTCTATCGTTCCAGTGATAGTTCTGAACCAGTTCTCGCCGTTCGAAAGAGACCCGCTGAACTTTATGGGACCCGTGGTATTGCGAACTGAAACCGTACCGTTGACGTTTTCCAGAGTCACCGGTCCTGTGGTGCTGTCAACTTTCACTGTTCCATTCACGCTTCGCAGGTCGATCAAGCCCGTTTTTCCCTGTAACATCGATAGTGCCTTCAAGGCTCTCGAGGCTCACCCTCGCGACAGACGTTTCAGCTTTCACGGAACCCTTGATTCCTGTTACCGTAACGTGATCGAGGCTTGCCTCGAGGTCCAAATCAGTTTCTTTAGGAACAGAAATGATCATGTCGACCCGTGGGCCGCCTGAAGCAAAGTATCGCGGCCATCTGAATGGGTGAACAAGGGCTCGGCATTTGACAGTGATCGTGTTGGCTTCCTGTGAAATGTTCCACTCCACATCATCAGGCTCTCTCAGGTCAAGATCAACAGTGACTTCACCTTCCACTCCGGTCTTGACGTCCACTTTTCCAGGAGCGCGATTCACAATAATTACTTTCGGCTTTTCCGTTACTTTGAAAGTCTGGTGTTTAGTTGCGGCAACTGCTTCTTTGGTTACAGGAGTTCCGCATTTCGCACAGAAGTTCGCATCAGCTAGTATTTCTGCCCCACACTTTTTACAGTATGGCATTTTTTGATCAGACTCCGTGATTCATGTATTCGAGTCAACCGTGCAATAAGTGGTTTTTGCCTGTTCAGGTTGCCTAGTTATCTTTGATTCTTTTGCTTGAGCTTCACGTTATCTTTAAACGTAGTGCGCGTGAGATAATCGACGGGTGCAAGAGCTAGATGAAAGTTCTATTCGTTGAACCGCCGAAGGACGTTTGGTTTGTGATGGGCGAATACTTGCCACCTCCCTACGGGATAATTCAGCTCGCCGCCTTCCTTGAAAAACACAGCAAAGACGTTGAGGTTGAAGTCCTCGACTGCAACGCCAAACATGTTGACTGGCAAGGTCTAGAAAAACACGTCGAATCTTCAAATCCTGAAGTTGTGGCGTCAAGTTCGCTGTCCACGTGTAACGCTTATGTTGTCTGCAGAACGCTTGAAATAGCCAAGAAAGTGAATCCGAACATCCTTACTGTGACAGGAGGGCAGCATTTCACTGCAACCGCTGAGGAGAGTCTACGCGAACACCCCGAAATTGACGTGATAGTCCGAGGGGAAGGAGAAGAGACATTGGCTGAACTCGTGGCAAACGCGAACGACAAGACAGCTTTTCCACAGGTCAAAGGAATATCATTTAGACTGCGGGGGAAAATAGTTCACAACCCGCCAAGACCGCTGATTGAAAACCTTGAATCTCTCCCTTATCCAGGCTATCATCTTGTTAAAGACATTGTCCACAAGTATCATTTCGCGGCGATGGCAGGGCGCGACGTGCCGTATGCGTTGGTTGAGGGTTCCCGGGGATGCCAATGCGAATGCACCTTCTGCACTCAGTGGCGTCACTGGCAAGGCAAGTGGAGGTTGAAGTCGCCCAAGAGGATTGCCGATGAAATCGAATACTGCTACCGCGAATTCGGAAGCAGGTTCGTATGGTTGACAGATGACAACTTCGGATCGGGCTCGCGAGCCAACGATCTTGCCGACGAAATCATAAAACGGGGAATGACAGAAGACTTAACGTGGTTTGTCCAGTCGAGATGCGACGACATCATCCGGAATAAGGAAGCATTGCCTAAACTGCGAAAGTCGGGGCTAAACTGGGTTCTTCTCGGCGTGGAGAATTCCGAACCGTCAACCCTCGAAACGTTCAAGAAAGGCATAACGCCCCAGGACTCTAGAGAAGCCGTGAGGTTGCTCAAACAAAACGGAATATTCGCACATGCAATGTTCATAACAGGCCAAAGGAAAGACACGGCTCAATCGATCGCTCGTTTGCGCGAATTCGCGAATGAACTAGACCCGGATTTCGCATTGTTTGCAGTTCTCACGCCTTTTCCAGGAACAGAAGTGTTCGATGAAGCCAAAAGGAACGGATGGATAGAAGACACGAATTGGGCGGACTACGATATGATACACGCTATAATGCCAACAGAAACACTTTCGGTCAAACAAGTGCAAGAGGAGCTGTACAAATGTTACAGAAGCTTCTACGGCTCATGGAAAAGAAGGCTTGGAGGCATCTTGTCTTCCAATGACCTGAAAAGAAGGATTTACCTGCACATGGCCAAGAAAGGAGTAATCTCTCAATTAGGGCAGCTCTTCTGAGATGCAAGATGCATGTGCTGACGAATTCAAAATAGACTCCAGCGCGGGCATTTTTAGAATATGAATGGACCGGTGGGGATTTGAACCCCAGACCTCCTGAGTGCAAGTCAGGCGTTCATACCAACTGAACTACCGGCCCGGCGCTTTTTGACAATTCAACCATCGATATGGAATTTAGAGGTTTCGGTTCATCCGTTTGGGAATCCTCACCTGCTTCGATGTTTTCGAGAGACCTGGTCGTCCTAAAAAATAGTGAAAACTGGTGTAAGAAAAAATTAGAATGGGGTTCTCGTATGAGTCGTCTAGGTCGATTTAGAATCTTCTTCTTGTGGTTCTCTTCTTAGACCAGCACTCACGGCAGTAAACAGGTCTGCTTGGGTCGGGCTTGAAGGGGACTTCACATTCCTTTCCACATTCAGCGCAAACTGCCTTGTGCATTTCTTTCTCTGCCATTTTGATATTTCAACTCCTTCGATCGATTTGTGCAAAAACTTGTTTCTTGCACGAAGGACAAATCAAGGAAAAGTCTCTTATAAAACTTTCATCATGAAAAAAGCCATCATAGCCCACGTTCTTTCATGGATCTCTCAATTTCTTGCTCTGAACCTATGGATAATCGACTTCCGTGACTTCTAACAAGGCGTTCTAGGACAGCAAAGTTTTAAGAAAGGTCACCATACCATTGCTTCTTTAAACGGTGAAACGAATGGTCGACAACCGAATCCAAAAACTGGCACAATTGTGTGTTCACTACAGCGTCAACGTCAAACCCAACGAACAAGTAATCATACAGGGAACAGCAGTAGCTTATCCGCTAATAAACGAAATCTACAAAGAATGCCTCCTCAGCGACGCTCATCCGATGGTTCTTGCAAACCTTGACACCGACTACACCTTCTTCAAGTACGCGAAGGAGCATCAACTCAAATTCGTCTCTCCAGTCATCAAATTTGTATTGGAAAACGTGGACGTCAACATAGGCATATTCTGCGAACCCAGTCCCAAAGGGTTGTCGACGGTTGACCCGATGAAAATGAGGGAGCGCACAGCTTCAAGAAGAGAGTTGATGGAAATCTTCTATAGAAGAGTCGCTGAAGGCAAGCTCAGATGGACTGGGTTACCCTACCCGATTAGCGCTGAAGCGCAAGAGGCTTCGATGGCGCTAGAAGAGTACGAAGATTTCGTCTACAGCAGTTGTCTCCTTGAGGCGGAGGATCCGATTGGCGAATGGAAAAAGGTAAACGAGCAGCAGAAGAAGACTTGCGAATTCTTGGACAAAGCAAAAGAAATCCACATAGCAGGTGAAGACACGGACATAACGTTCAGCGTCCAAGGAAGAAAATGGATAAACTGCGCGGGCAAAGAAAACATGCCCGACGGCGAAGTGTTCACTGGACCCGTCGAAAACTCGGTTAACGGCACCGTAAGATTTACTTATCCAGGCATTTACGCGGGCAGAGAAGTCGAAGACATCAAGCTCACGTTCAAGGACGGCAGAGTAGTCAAAGCATCTGCAGCAAAAGGCGACGATTTTCTCCAACAGATACTGAAGGTGGAAGGAGCAGACCGCATCGGCGAAGCTTCTATCGGAACAAACTACGGAATAACCAAGTTTACCAAAAACATGCTGTTCGACGAAAAGATGGGTGGAACAATTCACATGGCGCTTGGCAACGCTTACCCAGAATCCCTTGGTCAAAACAAGTCTGCTGTCCACTGGGACATACTCAAAGACATGCGGAAAGGCGGAGAAATCTACGCAGACGACAAGCTGTTTTACAAGAACGGCAAATTCATAGACTAGTAAACTGTGATATTCTCTCCTCAACTTATCCTCGTCAAGAATTCCATCAATAAAGTGATTCTTTGGTAAGTGCACAGACCTTAAAAGTATCTGCCAGGAAAACGTACTTCAACCTGAGTGTTTTCGAGTTTCTCACATTCCTCCGAAGAGGAGTATTCTACACTTTCATGATAAACTACTTGTTCACGCTAATGGGTACTGTCACTTCAACGGCAGCACTCGGCACGCTGAACATGATAGCCTCCGCATTGGGCCAGAATCTCCTGTGGGGAAGAATCTGTGACAAACGCAAAATCCGAACGAAACTCATAGTTGCGGGCGAAACGATTGCGGCATTTGCCTACGTCATCGTGTTTCTGGTGCATATGGGTTTTATCAACATTGGGACCCAATACTTGGCAGGTCTGACGATAATCTTCGGCCTGTCTATCCTGGAATTCTTCTGGTCCATGTCGGACGTGGGATGGGCAGCACTCCTCACAGACGTCACAACCGTCGGCAATCGAGGAAAAGTAATAGGTGCAATGAACTTCATCGCTTCCCTCGGAAGAATGGTGGGAATTCTCTTCGCGGGGCTTTTGTACGCGGAAGGAGACGGCTTCAGAAGTGGAAGAATCTTCTACATCGTAACAGCCTTGCTGCTTGTTGGCGCTGGCCTAATGGCCTTGACTTCAAAATCAATGAAAAAGAAACATGAAACCTCTCAACGATCTAAAGCGGAAGAGCTATGCGTGAACTCGAAGGAACCAAAACCCGATCCTCAAAATCAAAAAACATATGCATTCTTTCTAATGTCTTTAGTTATAATCATCCTCGGGGCAGCTTGCATCAACCAAATCTTCCTTCTTTTCTTGAACCTGCCAGGAGGACTCAACTTCAACGACTCCCAGATGAGTCTAGTTCTCTCAGCATGGACCGTAGGAGGAATGATAGCGAGTCTGGCAAGTGGAAGACTCTCAGACAAGTTTGGAAGAATCAAAATCCTTCTAATGGGGTTATGCTTCGCCATGGTCACGCCTTTGCTGTATCCTTTCGCTTCTAACGTGTCCTTGATGGCGATCATCTACGGACTGAACGGCGTGTCCTTCTGGACTATCCAAACAGTCGGACTTGTTTTTGCAGGAGACCTCATTCCAAAGGATCGCCGAGGAAGACTTCTCAGCAGATACAACACAGTCATAGCCTTGAGCTGGGGACCTGCAGGATTCCTCATCGGCGGACCACTCGCGGATTTACAGGTTCACCTCTACGGAATGTCATCATATGCTGCTTACGTGAACGTCTTCTACCTTTCCTCAATCATCGTCTTGGCCGGCACGCTTCTTTTTGTCGTCAGAGTCGCAAGAACAACGCGCAAGTAACGAAATTTTAAATCCGCGACACCTAGAAATCAACTGTGGAGGCGATGTAATGCTTGAACTCAAAACCGTAAAAATTGACGTGCCCGAAGGAGTAAACGTGATCATAGGCACAGCACACTTCATCAAAACAATAGAAGATCTGTACGAGGCACTCATGAACAGCGTTCCAACCATAAAATTCGGGGTAGGTTTCTGCGAAAGCTCCGGCCCGTGTCTGGTGAGACATGAAGGAAATGACGAAGAACTCAGACAACTGGCAGCAAAGAAAGCGTTTGACATACGTTGTGGTCACAGTTTCATAATATTCCTCAAGAATGCATTTCCAATTAATGTCATGGACAAAATTCAGAAAGTACCAGAAGTCTGCACAATTCATGCTGCAACAGCCAATCCCATTGAAGTGGTCGTCGCTGAAACCGAACAGGGTCGCGGAATACTGGGAGTCGTGGACGGTGTGGCAAGCAAAGGCATCGAAACGCCGGCGGACATTGAACAGCGCAAGGAGTTTCTAAGGAAAATTGGCTACAAACTCGGTTGAGAATAGGCGAACGAAAAATTAGGCGCCGCAGGGTGAAGTTGCCCTGCGATAGTATGTGCTTAGGGCACAAGTGTAGAAAACTAAGTGTTTATCTGTTCCACGCTAGTTCATGTTCGCGTACTTCGAAAGGCATCTCTTCACGCATGCGTTGAGCCGCGTATGAGGCCAATTTCTTGAATTGCTGTCTTGTTAAAACGTGACTCGCTCTCGAAAGAATCTCGAGGCAAATTTCCTTGAAGACCAAGTCTGCGCATCCGTTCTTGGCATCGTCGATCAGTTCCTTGCAAGCTTGATAGATTTGTTCGTTCAAAGGCAGTTCACCCTGCATGCATCAAGTGACTCTTTAGGAAATTAAACACTTATGAAGCGAAAAATCAGATTGCGGATTCATTTGCGATTCATGGAAAACCATTCAGACAATAGCCGAAAACCTCACTGTCAATGGCTCTCTCGCACGGCTAATTGGCCACTCGGCTCTGCACGCTAACCTTTTAAATACCTGTCTGGAATATGATACTAAAACGGAAGAATGAAACCATGATAAACGAAGTTTTGACAGCCATCAGAGAACGACGTAGCATCTTAAGATTCGAAAACGCCCCCGTCGAAGACGACAAGCTAGAAGCAATTTTAGAAGCCGGACGATGGGCACCATCATGGATAAACAAACAACCATGGAACTTCATAGTCATCAAAGACCAGAAGACCAAAGAAAAGTTAAGCGAAACAGTCCCGACAACTTTTGTACAGGGCTTGAAAGAGGCACCTCTATGCATCGCCGTCGTCGTCAACGCAGTGGAAGACCCATATCACTACACAGAAGCGGGTGCAGCAGCCGCACAGAACATGGCACTTGCAGCTCATAGCTTGGGACTGAACTCCTCCTGGATCGGGGTCTATGATCTGAAGAATGAAAGAAATTCCGCTGAAAGCAAGGTACGCAAAATTCTGGATGTTCCCAGAGACGTTCGCGTGATCGCAATTTTGCCAGTGGGTCACGTCAAGGGCGATCTTCCTAAGAAAGACAGAAAGACTCTCCGCCAAATAGTTTATCAGGAAAAATTCGGAAATCGCTAAAACATTCGAATTTCCTTGGACCGTTTTTCAAACACTCAGTTTTTATCTTTCTTTTTTCAAAGCAATAGTCACAACATAGTTACGATGCTAAAGCGCTGTGAATAGGGTTTTAGATGGGCAACGTCGCTGTTTGGAAAGTCCTTGAAGAGATGATCGCAGACTTCCGAGAGAAAGGAAGGGACGTTCCGGCAGAAATCATGAATGACTTAAAAAGCGCAAGAACTACGTTGAAGATTCTTAAAGTTGAACCTACCAACCCCGAAACCCTTCAGAAAATCGACCAATACATGATGAAAGTAGAATCCTACCTCGTTTCGGAGGGTCAGAAAGAGTTCGGTTTCGCATATGTTGATGAATGGCTTAACCGGTTGGACAACGCGCGCAGAGAAAAAGGCGATGAAGATCAGGATGAGACGAGATTCATCCCTGGTGTTCCTAGACAGGAGAAATGGATTCGTGTAACACCAGCAACAGAAATTTCGATCGAAAGTCTGGAGACAACTGCACATGGGCTTGGTCTTCAGTGCACAGTTCAGAAAGACGGTTCTCTTCTCGTCTGCGGAGGAGACCAGAGCATAAAAGATTTTGTTAAAAAAATGGCTTCAAAATACAAAACTGACGCGGAGAAATACCGCAAAAAAGTACATAACGGTTAAAGCCTTAACAGACAGTAAATGCTTTTTATAGAAAGTGCCACAGAACTGTCGGCAAGAGGAAAACGTTCACAGCGGGGAGCACGAGGACTCAGACTGAATGCCATACATCAAGAAAATAGAGATTAAAGGTTTCAAGTCGTTCGGACCACAAGTCGTGAAAATAGTCGCCGACAAAGGGTTCACCGCAGTCACAGGCCCGAACGGAAGCGGAAAGACAAACGTCCTTGACGCCCTGCTCTTCGCTCTGGGGGAACTGAGCACAAGAAGACTCCGGGCAGAGACGGCTGCCAAACTGATTTTTCACGGATCCGAAAATGCTGGAGTCGAAAAGGCCAAGATGGCCAAGGTCGTGATCCAGTTTGATAATACAGACGGACGTATGCCCGTCGACACTACGACGGTAACGATCTCACGAGAAGTTTATAGAAACGGACAAAGCGTTTACCGATTGAATGGACGAAGAATCTCGCGAACACATATGATGGAAATCCTGTCCATGGCAGGAATAAGCTCTTCCAGTCAAAACATAATCCTGCAGGGCACGATAACTCGTCTGACCGACATTTCTCCAATAGAACGCAGAAAGATCATAGAAGACCTCATTGGAATAGGTCAATACGACGCAGAAAAAGCCGAAGCAGAAGAAAAACTTCGAGCAGCAGACATATCCATACGCACCGCAATGGGCAGGATTGACGAGGTACAAAAACGACTTGACGACTTAGAAAGAGAACGGAACGAGCTCCTCAAAGTCAACTTCATTCATTCGGAGCTCAAACAATTGGAAGCCATCAAGATATCGAACGAAATGACGCAGGTACAGAAGAAGGTAGAAGAAGTATCATCCCAAGCAGAAAAAGTCAAAATCCGCGTGGACAAACTGCGACAAATCCGCGATGACCACAGGTCAAAGAGAAGAGAAGTGGAAGGCGAATGGCGAAAACTCAGTTCAGAAATAGTCGAAGAAGGCGGTTCGCAGGTTCTAAGAGTGCAGATAAAGATTGGAGAATTGAAGTCGAAACTGACAGAGCTCACAACCAGAATAAGCTCCAACAAAACAAGCGTTGAAGGACTGACTCGAATAAGAGAAAACAATTTCCAACAACACGAGACCATCCAGAAAGAAATCCGCGAAAACCGTATGAAAATCAGGCATTTCAGAACAGAACACGACAGAATTCTCAGCCAGATAAATGAGAAACAGACCGTTCACGATGATCTTGCTCGGGAGGCCGCTCAACTATGGGAAAACTTGGGAGAGAACAGCAAAAGAATACGCGAAATAGAGTTAAAACTCGACAGCGACAACAAAAGAGTCGCATTTTTGAGGTCAGAGTACCTGAAGAACCAGACTACCATCAGCGTACGAACGAGAAGACTGAGAGACCTTACCGAACGCAAAGAAAGGTTCACAGCGACGTTCTCTGAACTTGACAGATCGTACCAAGAACTTGGAAAGGTTCAGAAAGAGCAGAAGGCCCAGCAGAAAAACCTTGAGAGAACTCTGGAGAGAAGAATCGCACAGAGAGAAGCGGTCGAGAAAGAAATAGCTGAAGCAGGCAAGATCGCTGATTCAGCACGTGAAGCTGTCGTGGAATTTGCGACACAGAGAGAATTGGCGGAGACAGTGGCGTCAGAAGAGAAGGCATTAAGAAGCATAGAAGAACTGGGTGATCTTGGCGTTATCCCTGGGGTCTACGGCAGACTGCGCAGCCTCGCGAAGGTGGACAAGAGCTATCAAAACGCGATTGAAGCCGCCGCGGTAGGATGGCTTGACGCAGTTGTAGTTAAGGATTTTGAAGCGGCTTTCACTTGCACAGAAACGTTGCGAAGAATGAAACTTGGAAGAATCAAGATAATCCCTCTTGAGGCAGCCGCCACCACCAAACAGCTTAAGATTCCTCAAAAAGAAGGCGTACGGGGATCTGCAGAAGTGTTCATTAAAGCCGAAAAAAGTTACGAGTCTGCTGTACGCTTTGTTTTCGGAGACACGCTGATTGTCACAGATGACAAAACCGCCTTCAACCTGTCCGGTCAGGGTTTTCGCACGGTAACGGTTGACGGAGACCTCTATGAGATTGGAGGCGCATTTGAATCAGGATATTACCGTGCCCCGATCGATTTCTCAACGATAATACCCAGCGACACAGCGATCAAGAGCCTTGATGAAGCAGTCGGGGCACTCCAGCAACATCTTACGCGAAGAAATGACGACATAAACGGTTTGGTAGAGGATATCGAGAAAACCCGGGTTGAAATCGCCCGTCTGTCGGAAGCTACCATCACGTTGGATAGGGAAATAGTCCGTTTGAGAAGAAGCGTCAGAAGAACAAAGTCCAACGTTAAACGAGTAGATCATTACATCAGCAAAATCTCGAAGGAAGTGGAAGCTGAAAAAGCCCAGATGTGGGTTCATAGAGCTGAACGAAGCTCGATCGGGAAAGAGATGCGAAAGCTTCAAAATGAACTGGTGGCACTCAGAAAGAAGACAGACCCTGGACACATCCAAGAGATGGAAGTCCAGAGAGAGAAACTATCAGAAGAAGTGATAACCCTCCGACAGAAGCTGGGATCAAGTCAAACAGAAATCTCCACCCTCCAATCCCAATTCGATAACGTTCTGAGAGTTGGATACCAGAACTCGAAAATTCAAACTTCAAAAGTTGAGACTCAACTTCGAAGAGTCGAGAAGGAGGTTCAAGAAGCCCTACAAGAAAGGGAAGCGTTGAAACAAGAGCTTCAACAACTGGAGAAAAGCCGTGTTGAGCTTTCGAATACGGTCTTCTCAGCAAGAGAGGGAGCAAAGAAGTTCACTGGCCAGATAGACGAGATTGACAAAGAGCTGCGGAAAGTTGACGCCGAGTATGAGCAAACAGACCGTTTGTACAACCAGCTCCAGCTTAGCAGCCAGACGTCTGCCCTACAACTTGACCAGTGCCGGAGTCATCTGAGACTCTCAGGCTATGAGCAACCGTTGATCGTGACTCAGAAACAGGTTGGAGATGCCGAGACATCCATGAAGATGATGCACCTAGAGGTTGAAAGAATAGGGGCAGTGAACCAGCTTGCACTGTCTCATTATGCGGATCAGATTTCACGTTACAAAGAACTCTCAATGAGAATGAACGAGCTGGAGAAGGAAAAACAGGCGATACTCCAGTTCATGGACGAGATCGACCAGAAGAAACGTAAGGTCTTCGTCGATGCGTTTGAGAAAATCAACGATAAACTAAAAGCGTACTTCTCCAGAATCACGGGAGGAGGAACTGCAGTGTTGACTATCCAGAACGTCGAGGACCCCTTCTCAGGCGGAATCGACATGATCGTTCAATTCCCAAATAAGCCCTCAATTGTGGTGAGTGGAGCCAGCGGAGGCGAACGTTCAGTCTCAGCCGTGGCATTCATTTTCGCGCTCAGAGAATTCACACCTGCATCCTTCTACATTCTCGATGAGATTGACGCTCACTTAGACGCATTCCACGTTTCAAAGCTCGCGGACCTTCTAGTTGAAGAATCGGACAAGACGCAGTTCATAGCTATCACTTTGAAGCCGGAAATGGTGAACAAAGCTCAAAAAGTGTATGGAGCCTACATGCGAAACGGCGTATCAAACATTATCTCGGCGAAACTGCTGGAGGCTCCAGCCTAGTGTCGTCTGAAATTTCGAAGAAGCCGTTTTATCTTTTTCCGCCGTGGAACATACTCTTTGAATTCAATAAACTTGAGAAACTTGTGCCCTGGAACATCAACATAGCATTCCTGCTGAGGTCCTTTCTGGAAAACATGAACAAAACCGGGGAAGTGGATTTCAGAGCATCAGGCGTCGCGTTAGATTCCTCCGCCTTGATTTACTTGATGAAATCCAAGCTCCTTCTGAAGCTCGAGGAACCTCCACCGCCGCCTAAACCACCGTTGGATTTCTTGCCTCCCCCCTTGTTTCTCCCATTAAGACATGAACTAACTTCGACCACGATCAAAAATCTCCTCGAAGTCCTCGACGACGTTTTGAAGGGAGAACAATTCATAAGGGCTCAACCAATCGCTATCGAATCAATCCTGCCAACCCCGTCAGAGATAATGCCCCAACTGGATATTTTCCTGATGGAAATTGAAGCCCAAATGGAGAAGCTCTATGCTATTATAGCAGAGAGAGTCAAAGGGACGGGCATCGTCGAGTTTTCAACTTTGATCAAAGGAGCAGGAAGACTGGAAGCCATCCGTACGTTCATTCTATTGCTTTTCTTAGCGCAGGAAGGCAAAATAGGTCTGTGGCAGAACGAAGAAACAGAGGAAATTTACATAGCTATAGGAGACTTGAAACTTGGAGCAAGCGGAGAACCAAACGTCTAGTCTGACAACTGAAGAAAGAGAGGAAAGTGTTCCAGAAAAGACGCGCGGTGACGTCTCTTTGACAGAGGCTGCGCTCTACGTTGCAGGACGACCATTGGACCTGAACGATTTATGTTCCGTTCTTAAGACACGCTCGAAAAACAGGGCGAGGCAAACTATTGACAAGCTTATGCAAGAATATGTGATGAGGAACACGGCCTTGGAAATTCTTGAATTGAAAAACGAACGGTTTGTTTTGCAGCTGAAGGCAGAATTTACGCCCCACGTCCGGAAATTCGTGAACAGACCCCTCCTTTCTGTTGGTCCGTTGAAGACTCTTTCCTATATTGCCTACAGGCAGCCAATCTCGCAAAAAAGGGTCATTGACGTGCGAGGCCGCCATGCTTACGGTCACGTTAAGACTCTGAAAGAAATGGGACTAGTTAGCGGTGAAAGGAGCGGACGTTCGCAGCTTCTAAGAACCACCGAGTATTTCGCGGACTACTTTGGCCTTAGCTTAGACACTGCAGTGATGAAAAGAGAGTTGAAGCATGTTTTCGAGGAACCATCGAAACAGGAGAACCCTTAGAAGGGCAACGGATAGGCTTATATTCGGAAGAACGGTGATAGTCAACACCAAAATCTAACGTTAATGGAGAAACAGAAATGTCGGTTTGGCACGGCGACATGAACAAGCGAGAACCATCAGGCGGAAGACGGATCGCTCACAGGAAGAAGAGAAAGTTCGAACAAGGCACTTTTGCGGTCGAGACTCTCATGGGCGAACAGAAGAGAAAATTCGTCAGGGGCAGAGGCGGAACTGTTAAACTCAAAATATTAAGGGAAAAACAAATCTGTGTCACCGACCCGAAAACGAAGAAAACTGAGAAAACCGAGATCGTGCGCGTAATTAGGAACCCTGCAAATATAGACTACAACCGACGAGGCGTCATCACGAAAGGCGCTGTCGTGGAGACACCGTTAGGCCAGGCAAAGATCACTTCGCGACCAGGACAACACGGGGTATTGAACGCTGTTCTTATCAGCTCGGAAAAGAGTTAGTTACCTTCAACCTTCACGGCAGAACGTACTTCAAGAAGCTTTTTTCCAATCGTTAAAATCGTCTGATTCTTTGATCCTTTCTTTTCAACCAGGAGCATTCCTGTTTTCAGCCACGGAGTTTTAGGATAGCCGACTTCGAGAACCAACTCACATTTCAAACCAGTTTTCTCGGCAGCCTCTTTCACTTCACCGATTTTGGGGATGGTCACTGCTAGATTCTTCGGAACACGCCTTCCATGACATCGACTCCTTGTGGCGTCAAAGTAGGCGGGCCACACGATCACTTTTTCTTGTTTTCGCATTCTTTTTCCTCACAGATCACTTTTGAGCAAAGTAAGCAGTCAATTTCGTGTCGATTTGGTCTATGCGTACAAATCCGAACCTTTCGAATTGAACTATGTCGTCTGACTTCAATTTTCTGCAGGCGCTCTCTGCCACACCTTCCATGACGGTTGCGTCTGGCATGACCACTTTGCAGGGCACGTCGTCTCCCACGGGTACCCAATGGATCAACTGTGCCTTCACTTTTTTTGCTTCCTCATATGGTTCGCTGACAAAAACTGCTTCCGCAGAATATAGGTTTGCTTTTTCTATCTTGACGTTAAAAAGTTCCATCAGACGAATCATAATGCCGATCTTGGTGGAGTCAACATCTTTTCCAGAGATCCAGAAAATTGCAGAATCATCGTTTCCATGAGATTGTATCAGGTATTCTCTGAATCCTCTTTCAGGATGGTCTGGGTGTAGACCAAGTTTCACATCGAAATTATGTGAGACGTGCTTGACAGTGAGTTCGATCGGATTTTGAACGAAGAAGTATCTGTCGGCTGTTGAGTCCAGTATCTTGCGGTTGTAAGCGTATAGGTTCTCCCAACTGAGAATTACGTCAGAAGTCTTGGGTCCAACGTCAATTATCATCTTCTTGATTGCATCAGGCTGTATACCACGTCTTCGCAAGGCCAGGAAAGTCGCAAGTCGAGGGTCATCCCAACTCTTGTAGAGCCCTTCTCTGATTCCTTGAACGATCTTCGACTTGCTCAAGGTGGCTCCAGTTATCTTCAACCTTCCGTAATGTATAGCTTCAGGGTACTTCCAACCAAAGTGTTTGTACATGAAAGTCTGGCGAACCTCATTTGTGAGATGCTCCTTCCCTCTAATAATGTGGGTCACGCCCATCAGATGATCGTCTACGCCCGCGGCAAGATTGTAGAGCGGCCAGACCCTGTACTTGCTTCCGACTCTCGGATGCGGATGCTTCTCAGTGTCAAGCACTCTGAGGGCGGGCCAGTCTCTCACTGCCGGGTTCGGATGATCAAGTTCAGTCTTGACTCTGACAACGGCTTCTCCCTCTTTGTATCCGCCGTTAAGCATCAATTTCCATCGCCGAAGATTCTCCTCAACTGGAAGGTCTCTGCAGTCACAGGGTTCTTGAGCCAGTATCTTCTTGCGAAAATCTTCCGGTTTACACGTGCACACGTAGGCATTGCCATTTTTAAGCAGTTTTTCGGCGTGTTCATAGTATATGGGGATTCGGTCGCTTTGAATGAACTCTTTGTCCGGTTTGCACTCAAGCCACGCCAAGTCTTCTCTGATCAGATCGTAGAACTGTAGTTCAGGTCTTTTCAGCTTCGGGTCAGTGTCTTCGAAGCGTAGAATAAACGTGCCTTTGTACATTTCCGCGTATTCGTGGCAGAGCACTATGGCTCGTGCTGAACCGAGATGTAGAACGCAATCCGGGTTAGGCGCGTATCGCGTTACTACGTGCGGGTACCTATCAGCGTTCGGCAATGGGGGAAGCCTCTTTTCTTCAGCCTTTTCCTTCCCAAACGTCTCAGGCCAATTTTTCTCAACGATGCGCTTTTGTTCGTCGAGTGAAAGCTCGTTGACTTCTTTAATAATCTCGTTTATCACCGCAGAAAGTTCCTTGACCTTATTACGGTACTCTGGTTTTTCACCGAGGATTTTTCCGACAACAGGTCCCGCCTGGGCTTTACCATCATGCCTGACCGCATTCAGCAAAGCCGATTTGTGAATAAGCTCCCTTAGCCCGACGTCTTCTTCGGTTTTCAACAGTCTTACGCTCTAGATTTTTCTCTCAATCAGAAACACTGCGAAGGCTTTTAGTTTTTCCTTTCCTTCCGACTCGGGCAACAACAATTCAACGTGATTCCAGCATTTCTTGACCATCGTCTTGGCCTTCTTTTCCGCGTATTCTATTGAACTATACTTCCGCATTAGGGCGATGGCTTCATCCCTGAGTTTCTGGTTTGAAGTGTGCTGGCTCAGAATTTCCGTGAGTCTTCTTTTGTCCTCAGCGTCTGCAACCCTCAAAGTATGAATCACCGGCAGACTGCGCTTTCCTTCCGTGATGTCTTGGCCTCGTCCACCTTTCTTCTCTGCAAATTCGTCGCTCGTCAGGTCTAAAACATCGTCTTGTATCTGGAAACCAACACCTACACTTTCGGCATAGCGCCCAAGCTTTTCCGTCAAATCGTCATCCGCGCCTGACAAGACACCTGCAAGTTTCGCCGACATTCTTGCCAAGGTACCTGTCTTGTACGCGCACATCTGCAGGTAGTCTTTCTCGCTGATTTTGTCAGCGTTTGCCAAACCCCTGTGCCATGCTATATCCATCGCCTGACCAAGACTCAGATTGATCATTTCCTGTGTGTAAACCTCAAATATCCTCCTGACCGTTTGGGCACTCAGCTTTTTCCTGTTCTCCAGCAGCGGTAGAAGGGGCAGGTAATACATGGCGTTTCCCGCATTGATGGCTATGTCCAGACCGTAGATTCGGTGAGTGCAAGGTTTGCCTCTGCGGTATTCTGATGCATCCTCTATGTCATCAACCATCAAGGTTCCGTTGTGGATGACCTCGGGAATTATGGCGAAATCGACGAATTCTTCAGGATCCTTGCCTAAAGCTTCACAAACGATCAGAAACAGAGTTGGGCGCCACCTCTTTCCACCTCTGTCAAGAAACTCCCAAATCGGGTCTGCAACAGCCCTGTTCAATGCCTCGAGGTTGTAAGAGTAGTTAGGTGGGCTGATTCTGAATAGAACTGCGTTTTTTGAGAAGACCCTTGGAACATACTTTTCAATAGCTTTGTTTATCAACGGAGCCTTCTCGTCTAGAAGTGCTTCGATTTCCAACGTTAAGCACCCTGTCTTCTTGCGTAGGCTTCTACGTTGAAACCTCGCATCTGTAGCCATTCCAGAGTCTTGCCTGTCACAACAACAGGCGACTTTCTCAACTGCGCGATGGAACTTGCGCCGACAAGAAACATGACGTTCCTTAACTCCGCAATCAGCAACGAGAGCGTGTCCACTGTTTCTCTTACTCCCAGAACAGCTGACTGAAGGACAGGTTGGGAAAGACTAGTCAAACTCGCACCTAAGGCCAGACTCTTAGCAATGTCCACCCCGCAGCGTATTCCCCCAGAACCTATGACTGGTATCTTGACTGTCTGAGAAACTTCAACGATGCTTGCCGCGGTGGGTATTCCCCAATCCCAGAACACGGCGCCTAAACCGCGTTGAGAAGTCTTTTTCCTTGCTTTGGCTCGATAGTATTCCACAGCCGCGAAGCTTGTTCCCCCCGCTCCGCTCACGTCTATGCCTTCTATGCCTGCGTGTTCGAGTTTTTTTGCTTCTTCCGCAGCAATTCCAGCTCCTGTCTCCTTGACAATGGTGGGCTTGTCCAAGTCTTGAGTCAGCTTCCCGATACGCTCAAGAATTCCTTGAAAATTCGTCTGCCCCTCAGGTTGAGCTGTCTCTTGAAGTGCATTGAGGTGTATTGCCATTGCGTTTGCTTCTATCATGTCGATTGCCCTTTTCACTTCCTTTAAACCGTACCCGTTGACGAGCTGTATTCCGCCGATATTCGCTATGAGAAATGCTGTCGGGGCCTTTTTTCTTGCAATTGAAAATGTTCTCCCATGCTTCTTGTCCTCTAAGGCCGCGCGCTGGCTCCCAACGCCCATTCCCAACCCAAGTTTTTCAACGGCCTCAGCAATTACAGCGTTTATCTTCTCAGCTTCTTGTGTTCCGCCAGTAATGGCTCCTACAATCAATGGAGCGTTAAACTTGTGCCCGAACACATTTGTGGACAGGTCTATTTCGCTTCTGTCAATCTCTGGCAAGGCCTTATGAACGAACCTTATGTCTTCAAAACCTGTTGTGGCATTTCTTGCTTGAACGTTCTGGTTCAAAGAAATCCTTATGTGGTCTAGTTTGCGCCTTGTGGTCTTATCTGACAAGCTTCTATTCCTTCTCTATCAGAGTGCCCTTGACTTTTGCTCCTTGGAGGGCTCTGCAAATGTTGCGTGGTTCCTTTGCGTTGACCACTGTGACGGGGATTCTCTGCTCCACAGCTGGAACGAGTTCAGTCATCTTGCCATACATCCCACCGGTGACGTCGCAAGCTGTGGCCTTGCCCAGCTTGCTTTGCAGCTTTTTGAGTTCATCAAGCGTTAGGTGATCAAACATTTTGGCGGTTTTTTCGAGCTTCGGGTCCGCTTCAAACACTCCATCTTCGTCAATGCCGACTACTATGCGTTCGGCGTTGAATTTGATGGCAAGGGTTGAAACGAGCTGGTCGCCTGATAACACTGTGAATCCGAGTTTCGTGTCCAAAACGGCGTCTCCATAGAGTACGGGTGTTAAGCCCATTTTCAGCAACCCTTCAACTGGTCCGTCTTCAAACTGTCTGATTCTGCCGTTTTCTGTAACTATGCAGGATGATGGTGTAACACTCACCGCTGGCACGTTGTGCCACACGAGGGAGTCCATGAACAAGCCGTTCAGGACGGTCATAACGTGATGAGTCTCAGAGAAGCCGATCTTTTGCAGCTCTTCTTTGTAGCCTTCTTTTATTTTATACTTCTCTGCGACAGGATGGCCAAAACTTCCTCCGCCATGGATGATGATGAGCTTTTTGATTCCAGCGGTCTGTATTTCCTCTGCCAAACGGTTTATCTCATGAGTCTTGGCTGCAAGTTCCCCGTTCTTGTCGGTTATCACAGAACCGCCGATCTTTAAGACGACTGGTCTAGGTTCGCTCAATCCTCACACCTTCATCTGTCTTTCTAGCCATGAAAGGTCTGCCGCCTGCCCTCATTATTGCTTCAAGGACTTCTTGAAGCTTCTCATCATTCGCCAAAGCAATCATGCATCCTCCGCCACCGGCACCAGTCAGTTTTGCCCCTAAGGCTCCTGCTTTCTTGGCTGCATTTATCAACCATTCCAGAGATTCGTCCGAGACTCCCAGCCCGTAGAGCAAAGCTTGATTGAAGTTCATCAGGTCGCCGAGAGTTTTCAGGTCGTTATGTTTGAAGGCGTCCATCGCCCTTAGAACTATCTCTCTGGCTGCCCTCTGCATCTGTTCAACTATCTGTGGATAGTTTTCGGTCACGGTTCTCACTCTATCGACCTGGACTTTTGTGGATCTCGCGACGCCAGTGTCTCCAATTACTAGCGGAATCTGCGTTTTGACCTCGAAAGGCTTGAACCCTGTGTCGGTCTGAAACAACATGGCTCCGCCGAAAGTCGCTATGGCTGGATCCACCCCTGAGGGTGTTCCATGAACTATTCTCTCAGCTTCGAGGGTTATGCGGAAAATGTCTTCCTTCGACATTTTCACGTTCAAAAGGGAGCCGACCGCATATGTCACTGCAGCGACCACAGCAGCCGAGGAGCCTAATCCGGCTCCGACGGGGACTGTTGAGTTGATTTCAATGTTCAAGCCGACTCTGTTTTTGCTCTGTGCCAAGACTTTTTCCACCGCAACCTTCACCGGTTCAAACTTCAGTTTTGCTTCTCTTGCGTCGCCTTGTTCAACTTTGAAAACACCATCTTCGAAGCAACCTCTCAAATTGAGGTTTGCGGATCTCACGTGGAGATGTTTATCATCGCTGTGGTCTACCGTTGCGTACGCTCTCTTATCTATCGCTAGTACGATGGCGGGTTCGCCATAGACGACAAAGTGTTCTCCGAAAAGAATGATTTTCGCGGGAGCAGATGCAACGACCCCCATTTCACACCACTATTTCTTGAAACACACGGCGGCGTACCCTACGACGCTTGAGTAGTCGCCAGTTACATCTCCACTGGTTTTATAGCATAATAATTTTGCCTCTTTCACTCCCAACGTTTTTGCAGCTGTCATAAGAGCCGCTATCGGCCCGTAACCACAGGCAGTCACACGGTTGGTTTCGACCGTTGAGTAGAAACGACCTGGATCCAGCGCCTCGACAGCTTCAAGAGCTTTTCTATCTTTTTTTTCTGCGCTCTGTTGCGTTTCATAATGCGTCATGTCCGATGACGCTATGACCACGGCGTTCATGTCAGCTGCGATTTTCGCAGTGGCTTCTCCAACCTCTTTGACCGATGGCAAGTCTTGCATTAGAAAACAAACGGGCACGATTTTGAAACCGCTGCCGTAAAGGTACTGGAGGAACGGCAACTGAACCTCGATCGAATGTTCATAAGTGTGTGCGGAATCATCAACATCAATGATCTTTGCTTCTTTGACTAAGCGTTCTGCTGCCTGATTGTCTATTTCAACATCGCCTAGGGGTGTCCGCCAAAAACCCTCGTTCATGACCGCTAGGCCACTGCCCATGCCGGTGTGATTTGGTCCAAATAGGAAGATAACGTCGGGTTTGCCGTCGACGGCCAATTCGTAATATGAATGGGCTGCAACTGGGCCTGAAAACATGTAACCAGCGTGCGGGCAGACGAGCCCCACGATTTTTCTAGGTCCATTGGCTGCGACTTTGGGAATTTTTTGCGGTCCGAGGTTGCTGAGAAAACATTCTTCTATCTGTCGTTTGAGCGACTCTGCGTTTCCCTCGTAAAAGGCTCCGGCTTGGCATGGTCGCCGAACCTTCGCCATCGGGCTAGTCTTCCCCCTCTTCCTCCCTAGCGATTTTTGCCTCAAAGTCGTCGATCGTAAGTGTTGGGTCCTTGTCGGCTGCGAGTTCGCCTCGTTCCCGTAGCACTTGTCTCGATAGGAGCCAGTATATTACAGCCAAGGCTCGGCGGCCTTTGTTGTTGGTCGGAATGACTAAGTCTACGCCTACAAACTCGTTGTCGGTGCTGCACAATGCCACGACGGGTATGCCGACTGAAGAAGCCTCTTTGACCGCTTGAGAGTCAGCTCTGGGGTCTGAGACTATTAGCACATCTGGTTCAATGCGGTTTGGGTACAGGGGGTTTGACAAGAGACCAGGTATGAACCTTCCCACTACGGGAGTCGCACCTGTTACTTGGCAGAACTTGCTCACAGGTTCTTGGGCGTAGAGTCGAGCGGCTGCGGCGGCGATCTTGGCAGGCTCGAACCTGGCTAGGAACTTTGCTGCGACACGTACCCTTTCGTCGGTTTTTTTTACGTCAAGAACAAACAGACCGTCAGGTCTGACACGGTAAATGAACTGTTCCATATCGCCTGTTTTCATTCTCGTCCCGATGTGTATCCCCGCGGACAGCAAAGTATCCTGGGGCAGGAGAAGTTCTTCGCCAGGAGGCACTGATGCAGGTGCTTCCACTGTCTCAGTCTTCTCCTCTGTCTCTGTTACTTTTACTTCCTCGATTTCCTCTTTAGCTTCTTCTTCTTTGCTTTCCTGTTCGTTTTCTTCTTCAGTTTCTTCTTTGATTTCGTCGTCTTCTGACATTTCCTTCATTCTCCTTTCAACATTCCAAGGTCGGCCATTTTGGCCCTGTCTCCGAGAAACTCTTCAATTCTTATGAGTTCGTTCATTTTTGCCGTGCGTGCGGCTTCGACGACTCCTGCTTTGATGACTGGGCATCTGAAAGCCACTGCGAGTTGAGCTATGTGCCAGTCGCAAGTGTCGCCTGAACGGTGAGACATTACGGGAGCGTAGCCATGACTGTGTGCCATTTCTATGGTCTCCAACGCGTCTGAGAGTGTGCCCACTTGATTGACCTTGATTATTATCGAGTTTCCCGCGTGCATCTTCAATCCGCGGTTCAATCGTTCACTGTTAGTAGTGAACAGGTCGTCACCGCATACGAAGCAATTCTTGATTTTTTTTGTGAGTTCCGCAAAACTCTTGAAGTCTTCTTCATGGAAAGGGTCTTCAACGTAGACAAGGTGATATTTCTTGGCCAGCTCAAGCACATAATCCAACTGTTCGCCTGAGTCGCGTTTCTTTCCTTCTCGTTGATAATTGTATTTCTTGTCTTTATTATTCCAAAGTGAGGAGGAAGCCATATCGATTCCCATGCCACAGGCAAACCCCAGCTCGGCGCTGATTTCTTCACATGCTTTGGCCAAAGTTTCAAACGCTTCGGCGTTTCCCACGTTGGCCACCCATGCTCCTTCGTCACTTCTGCCGCCACTGAAGAGCTTGTCCTTTTTGCTTAGCTTTTCACCGATTCTTCTGTGAACCTGGACGTTAGCTGAGACGGCCTCCATGAAAGATTCGGCGCCATGTGGAAGAACGAGGAACTCTTGTATGTCTGGGGATTTTCCACTCGCGTGCTGTCCGCCGCTTATCGTGTTTCCCAACGGGTAAGGAAGTTCCCTTGCGACATGCCCCGCCAAGTATTGAAACAGAAGAAGTCCGTCAGAATTCGCGGCTGCCTCTGCGCAAGCTAGAGAGATCGCGTATGCAGTGTTTCCGCCTATTGATCTGAAGTCTTTTGACCCGTCGATTTCATGAAGAGTCCTGTCTATTTCTTCTTGGCAGTCCGCGTTCAAGCCTATTATTTCTGGGGCAATCAGCTCGTCGACTTTTGATATTGCCTGCTCTACTCCACCTTGCGGGTAGTACACAACCTCTGCTTTGCCGCGGCTCTTCCCTGCGGGTGCGGCAACTCTTCCGAAACCTTGGGCAGTAATTATGTCGATTTCTACGGTCTCTTCTCCGCGATTGTTGAAGACCTTTCTAGCTATGACGTCTTCAATCACTGCTGCCATCGTTCTTCACCGGTTGTCCTCAATAGAGGTTTCTTGCCTCTTTCCTTTTCTGGGCTTCTTCATAGAAACGAAGGACTTCGTCCAAGATTTCAACGTGTGACAATAGCATTCGTCTGCAACAGTACCGCTTCACTCCGAGACCGTCTAATACTTCACCTGGGTTTTCGCCAGTTTTGACTCTTCTCGTGAATTCTTCCCACTTGTCTCCAATCAGTTTGCCACATGTAAAACATCTTACGGGTATAATCAATCCATTTCAACCTTCTCTACCGGTAGCTCTTCTGGTCTCTCGCCCGAGCACCTGGACCTCCGAACTTTTTGGGTTCCTTCTTTCTAGAGTCTCCCGCAACCATCGTTCTGTCATACTCAGAGAAAACCGAACGCAAGTGGGTGCTCTTTGTCCACTTCAAAATAGCGTTTGCTATCGCCATACGTGCTGCTTCGGCCTGCCCCATGTACCCGCCGCCTGAAGTCTTGACGTCCAAATCCAATTGCTTCCAGACTTCGTCTCCTGACTGAAAAAGTGGTTCCATCATTTTTTCACGGGCAATTTCAGGCTCATAGATCTCCACCGGGACCTTGTTTACGTAAACTCTCCCGATGCCCGCTCTAACAACGGCACGTGATATGGCTGTCTTTCTTTTTCCACTAACAACAATCGTCTTTTTTGCTGGCATTCCTATTCACCTTGGTTCCATCCTATTTCCTTCGAGAATTGGCCGACGCTAAAGTATGAGCACTTCAGTTTCTTCGAGTCAGCGTCAGTCACAGTCTCCATCTTCACGTTCTTGAGGTCTTCAGGTACTCCAATGAACACCTTAAGTCGTTTGTAAGCTTCCTTTCCTTTTGGCTTCTTGAACGGCAACATTCCTTTGATGGTTTTCTTGACTATTCTGTCAGGTCTCCGGTAATGGTATGGTCCGCGGTTCACACCGCCCACGCCTAGAAACTCCTTTGCTTCAGTCACCTTGTTTCCCTTTCTTCCCGAAATCACGGCTTTCTCGGCGTTCACAACCGCTATTTCTTCACCGTTCAATAATCGTTTTGCGACTGTGGTTGCCATTCTGCCTAGAATCAGCCTGTCAGCGTTGACCACAGTGGCTGGCTTGGTAATGTTTTCCATTTTTTCACCCTATTATTTTGATTTTCGAACCTTTCGGGTTTTTCTTCACCAAGTCAAAAAAGGAGAGACACTTTCCTCTGGAGGCCTCTATTTTCTCCTTTGCCTTTGCCGAAAAAGCAAACGCAGTTACTGTCACGGGGTGCTCTATTTCACCTGTCCCCAAAACCTTGCCCGGAACGATCACAGTCTCACTTTTTTCTGTGAACCTGTTAAGGCGGCTCAGGTTGACTGGAACGCTTCTTCTTCTCGGCTTGGCCAAACGTTCTGCAACGTTTCGCCAAATCTCAACCTTGTTTTCATTGCTTTGTTTTCTCAGGAATGCAATCAGCTGCAGAAGCTCGGGATTTGTAGCTTTAGTCCTCTTCACTCTTCTTCACCTTTATTTCGCCTTCAAGTTCTTTCAACTGTTTATCAAGTATCTTGACGGCTTCCGTTATGATTCGTTCAGGGGGAAGCGCTCGAGTGGATTCGAGGCTAAATATGAAAGCGTCTTCTTCGCCAGAGACCTCTATTGCAGGTGGTTTCTCTGGGCAAGCTTCTGCACAGTCTTGGCAGAGCGTGCACGCCATCAGGTCGCGAATCTCAAGTTTGTTGTCGGCTTTGATGAGAACCTTTCTTGGGCACATCTCCACACACTTTCCGCAGACATTGCATTTCTTGCTGATCATGATCTTAGGGAAATACTTGTACGAGCACATTGAGACGGGCTGCCACTTAGCATGATTTCTTCCCTTTCCAAGCCTTGCGTACGCCTCAAGTCTGATCCTCTGTTCTTTAGCCAATTTTACGATAGGTACTCTGTCGCTGACGGGCACAACCGTCTGGCTTTCGGATTTGAGTTCGCCCGAGTAGATCGGTCTTGTTTCATCCTTGGACTCAACGTCAAGCGCAAGGGTCACTCTACACAAGTTGCATCCGAATTCACTCTTGCATGGGCATTCTTCAGGCAAGTTGTAACTGTCCAGGTCAGTCTTAAGGGGGACAAGCCCAAGCCTATGTGCGATAACCTCGTCCTGGAGTACAGAGGAGTTCTCAACCATGACGATCTCGTCTATGGCCATACATGGAACTTCAGAGATAACAATTCTCCTCAACGCGTTCATGTATGGAATGTTCACTCCTTGAGCTATAAAACGCAAATTCTCGTCGTCTTTTTCAAGTACTTTTATTTCCACTTAGTTGGACACTCCATGCTAACCAGTGTGCCGTTCAATAAGACATTGGTGCATTATTTCAATTTTTCTATCAGGAGAAGAACGCCTTGAACCTGTTAGACTCTTCTTCCTCTTCTGCCGCCAGGTCTTCTCGTACCATCATGTGGGATAGGTGTAGCTTCTTCTATGCGTTCGATGCGAAAGCCTGCTCGGGCAAGCGCTCTGATGGCTGCTTGCGCACCTGGTCCCGGGGTTCTCGGTCCAGCGCCCCCAGGAGCCCTGACTTTTATGTGAATTGCAGTTATGCCTTTGTCCTTGGCTACGTCCGCAGCCAATGACGCGGCTCGCATAGCTGCGTACGGTGAGGCTTCCATTCTGCTCTGTTTGACGACCATGCCTCCGGAAGTCCGGGCGATGGTTTCCGCACCGGATATATCGGTCATATGAATTATCGTGTTGTTGTAAGAACTGAAAATGTGAACAACCGCCCATTTCTCTGTCTTCTTGCTTGAACTCACGATTCTTCCTCCTCTGATCCAGGCTTCTGAGGCCCTGCTCCTGCCTGAGGTGCCACGGCTATTGTCTGGCGCAACGGATGGTTGGGGTTGGCCAATGAACTTTGAGCCATGTACTCGATGTGGCTTTCTTCGGGTTTGGTCACCAAATAACCGGGTATCTTGACTCTTTGCCCCGATATCGTTACGTGTCCATGCGTTATTAGTTGCCTAGACTGTTGCGCTGTTTTTGCCAGACTCTTACGCAAGACGATCGTTTCCAGCCTACGTTCGAGTATGTCTTCAATGGTCAAGTCCAAGACATCGTCTAAAACGGCTGTCTCGGGCAGAACGCCCAGTTTTTTCAAGCGTGCAAGAAGTTCTTCTTCCACTTTCTTGCGTTGTTCAGGCGCTTGACCGATCAGTGCGCGCGCGTTGCCTCGGAACTTTGAGAGCATTGTTTCGTACCGCCAGAGCTCATGCTTGTTTCTTAAGCCGTATTGACCCAGAAGTTTGAGCTCGCCTTGCAGGATGTCCGTTCGCCACGGAAACCGTGGAGTGTCGTATTTTTTTCTTTGTTTTCTAGGGTCGCCCATTACTTCTTACTCTCCTGTGCTGGTCCTCCAGGCCTTTGCATGAGAGTTTTCTTCTTGACTCCCAGCGCTTTTCCTGCTCGTCCGGTGGTCTTGGTTCTTTGCCCTCGTACTTTCAGTCCGTAGGCGTGTCTGTAACCGCGCCAAGACTTGATTATTTTCATTTGTTCAATGTCGGTCTTGTTTCTCAGAATAAGGTCGGCGCTTATGAGATGTCCATCCTTTCCGGTCTCCGCATCTTTTCTCCTGTTCAGAAGCCAGCCGGGAATACCGTATCGAACGGGATCTTTTATGATTTCTTCCATTTTTTCTATTTCTGTCTCTGTGAGAAAACCGGCTCTCTTATCTCCGTTTACTCCTGCTTTTTTCAGGATCGCGTTTGCAAGGCCTAGACCTATCCCTTTGACTTTGGACAATGAGTGAGAGACTTTCAGTGTCCCGTCTACGTCCGTGTCTATTATTCTGAGCCTGTACCTGAATTCTTGTGACATTAATTAACATCCGTTATGGGCTGAAGCTAACTACGAGATAAACCGTATCATATTTGAACATTTCGGCATGTTTACTTGCACAATTGGGTTCGGTCGTCAACTGTTCGGACATGTCTCAGAATCGGTTTTCAAAAAAGGCTGGAGTAGGCGCTTTCCGGTCCTTAATGGAGCCTTAGCCAGTAACATGTCACGAATCGTAATATAGGTTAAATCTTTTAAGGATGTACGGTATAATCAGAAAGCAGAAAAAGACAAGTTGGTGTGAAGATGAATACAGATCGAGAAATGGAGAAGGCTAGACACATACTAACTGACCCTAAATTGGCAGCTGTTAAGGCAATGTTGGAGAAGGACCATGCGATAGATTGCATCCTACTGCTCCACATGAATCGTGGAAAATGGAAGGAAGCTAAAGATTTCATGCGCGAGAACAAGTTGACTTTGAGCGACGGAACCTTCCGGGCTAGGATGATTGAGATTGAACAGTTAGGCTTGGCCAAAAGCGAAAAAATCGACCCGCTCAAGAAGCTTTACAAGAAGACGGACATGGGCGAGAAAGTCGCTAAGCTGTTGCTGGACTTCTTCGATAAGTTGGAGTAAACCTGAAAGCATAGCTCTGCTCTACTGTTGGACAGTTTCTCTTTTTATGTTCTTTTATCTGTGACACTGGTCGGTATTCATCAGGCGAGAGTATTCTTGTTCTACAAATGCCGAATATGATGTAGTGAGTCGTAAGATTTAAATCTCTCCGTTCATACCTCGATACATACTAATCCCAAAAGGAGGGATGAAAAGAAAAATGAACACAAGAAGCAGAAAAGCCCTAAGCCCCGTAGTAGCATCAATCATCCTCATCGCAGTCACAGTCGCAGTCAGCATCGCCGTCGCAGCATGGATGGGAGCACTAAGCTTCAACTTCATGAACACAGAACAGCTATCAATAACAAGTGTGGGATTTACTGATACCGGTGCAACTGTTACCGTAAGTAACAGTGGTTCCACGGATATTGCTCTCACAACCGCATATGTAACGCCAGGCTATGCCTCGACCGACCTTATCGACCCTGATGTACCGGTTCCTAACAACAGCGGGACAACTGTAAACCTCGAATTCACCTGGACCCATGGAAGCACCTATCAAATCAAACTGATGTCTACAAAAGGCAACTCGTTCACATACAGCGCAGTCGCTCCATAGAACTCGTCATCTACACATGTTAAGGGGTAGGGTGGAAAAGTTCCCCAGTTTCCCTTTGTTTCCAAAGTTGGAGGTGTAACGAAAAATGACAGTTGAAATAAAAGAGTATGGTTCAGCAACAGATATTGCAGAAACACTAGACAAAGAAATCTCCGAGACAAAAAGTAGGCTGGGAGAGTATCTGCGTCGACTTGACGACATCAGAGCCCTAGCTGAGAAGTCGAAGAAAATCCATGAAGTAGTGATGAAGCTTGCTGGAAAGAAGGCGACTTCAGAAAGCCTGGGTGAAATCTCAGTCGGCACCCTCAGCATAATCTTGGACGCAAACCCATTCCACGAACTAACAGCGATCGAGCAGGTTGTCCGCAGCCATCAAGAAAGGCTTCTAGTTCTCCAGAAAGCACGCGAAGCCTTGAAGTGGTTGGACCAGCTTGGAGATACTGAAGGCCTCAAATACCTAGTGCTGGAGAATGACGGCGTTCCTGAGCGAATACTCTTCAGAATCTCATAGAGAGAAGGCCAGAAGTGAACGCAAAATGGACAACGAATTCCTATCGTTTGCCCTAAAAAACACTCTTGATGAGATGCAGAAGGTATGTCCTGACATCAAGACTGCTTTCGCAATCGACGGTAACCGTGAGTTGATAGCGCGGGGCGTGAACACGCCCGAAAATGGTCTCATTCGTGCTATTGAACTCCTTCGAGGCGTGTTGGAGAAGGCTGAAGCCTTAGGTGGCGCTGACGATCTGACTATTAAGGGCATGGACGGAAGAGTAAACGTTTCCCGGATGGATGAAATTTACATCGTGACCGTAGCTTCGAAGAACGCGGACTTGAAATACGTAGACACTGTTGTCCACGTCTTATTTCCGACTGTTATCGGGGTGCTCAAAAAACTCGGTCCCGCCCCTATCATAAGAAACCCCTCTGAACTTGAATCGGAACCCGAGATATCGGCAGTCCATGAGGCAGAACAATCGATTGAGCCGACTGTTGAAGAAACAAAAGCCGAAATGCCCGAAGAAGAGCCGGAAAATAAGGAAGAGGCTGAGAACAACCTTCCCGAACCACAAGTAAACCAATTCATAGTAGAAGACATCAAAGGTTTACTCACTCCCTCAGACACGGTGCGCATAGACAACAGCGTCATAGAACAATGGAAGGAATTGTACGAAGGCAGGAGTCTTGAAGAAGCCGACCTTGAAACGTTTGCGGGCAAGTCGCTCCGGTGCAAAGTCAAACCCATAAAAGATAGAAGGCTCGAAGGACAAGGAAAGATTCAGATACCGATCAAATTGCAGGACGTGCTTGACATCAAGAAAGGCGAACTCGTGAGGGTCAAGCCAGCAATAGAATGAAGGAGATTCGCTTATCATGGTGAAAAGAAAGTTAGAAACGGAAGAGATAACGACTACGGATGAACCGGTAGCCATAGAGACTGCGACCTGCCAGGACAAACTGCACACGAACCTGGAGGAAGTCAAAACCTTCGACGGAGTGGTGGGGTATATACTCAGGAACACAACATCGGCATCCATTGACCTCAAAGATCCCGCAAAAATAGTAGATTACGCTACTCTGTCGTCCACGGCATTCGAAGCAACCGAAGAGTTATCTGAAATCTTCGAAATGGGTGACTTCCAGGGTATGATCGTGAACGGCAAGAACCTCAGAATGTTGTCTTTGATCGTTGACGAGAACAAAATAAGCGTTTTTATGCAAAGCAATGCCGACGCTGAAAAAATCATGAGAAAAATCCAAATGGTCTAGAGCCCAAGCGTCTAGTTTTGAGCATTTTTGACTCAATATTTCTTACAAACCCCCTTTTTCAGAACGTTTAAATTGACGAATTGATAGTATTCTTTAGGAGAAAGGAAGCGCCAATAGCCTCATGGAGAGGAGGCTAGAAGGAGTCAAATTGATAGTCAGCAGGAATGATACTAGTAACAATCATCGAGGAAACTTTGACATCATCGCGGATATATTGTATGCTTCCCATGGTGGCGTTAAGAAGACGTTTTTAATGTATCGCTGCAATTTGAGTTTCAAGCAGTTGAAAAACTATTCGCATTTCCTGCTCAACAGTGGTTTGCTGCATGTTGTTACAGAACATGATCAACACGATTATGGGCTTTTTGAGGTTACGTCCAAGGGGAAGGAGTTTCTGCGAGCCTATAGAGGATTGAAGGATCTTATGAGGTAACTTCCTGCGCTAGGAACTTCCGCACTGCTTCTTTGAGTTTCACTCGATTCTTCTTCTCGTCCACGGCCACGAATTCATACGCCTTCAGAAACTCTATGATCTCCTTTGACTGACTCGCGTTAAGGTTCGTTCCGGTCTGTACGTCACTTATCAGGTGCCAACGTCCGTCGTCAAGTATCTCGAGTACTTCGGCCATTTTTGTTCGCGTTGTTTTTCCCCGCTGAGTGTTTATTGTCTTGTGCAAATCTTGTTTAAAGCATTTCTGAAACTGTGTTTCAGAACCTAGTTCTAGAAAATTGTTATTGAGGAGAAAGGCTTTATCGAAAGTAATCCAGAAAAATAGCGGAGAACAGATAGAAATGCGCAAGAAACGGAATTGGATCGAGATTCTCACTGAATGTAAGGACAGCGTTCAGACAAAGATTAAACCGCTTCTCAAAACGCTTGATCGTCCCCAGTCAAGCTCAGGGGTTGGAGCCGGAGGTGATCCAATTAGAGACATTGACTTGACTGCCGAAAAAGCGATAGTGGACACTTTGAAAGGGAAGAAAATAGATTTCACTCTGATAAGCGAAGAATCAGGAATTGTCAAATACGGTGATAATTCATTCGAGTGTTATGTTACGACAGACCCTATAGATGGAACAACGAACCTCTTGAGAGGCGCACCATTCTATGCAACCTCAATAGCAGTGTCGGAACAACCGTTCTTGCGTGCGATTCAAGCTGGTATCGTGGCAGATCTCTTCCACGGCACGGCTTACACTGCTGAGGAAGGGGTTGGGGCTTATCGTGATGGCCATAAGATATCATCCTCCCCACGTGTCTCAGTTGAAGAAGGTGTGATAGGGCTGGATTTGAACAGTTACAGAATCAAGGAACTCGCCCCTAAACTGACGGCTTTGATGGCAGAGGCAAAACATCTGCGCCACTTCGGGGCCAATGCACTGGAGCTGTGTTATGTTGCTGACGGTACGATCGACGCCTTCATCGATATTCGAGGAAAACTTCGAACCACGGATGTTGCAGCAGCGTCATTGATAATCCGCGAAGCAGGAGGGATATTGACTACTCCTGAAGGCAGGTCTTTAGATGCCAAACTCGACCCAAAGCAGAAAGTGGAGTTTATTGCAGCTGCGAACGAGGAGGTCCATCAAAGAATTTTGAGGCTGATAAGTGGATAACATGATAACACCTCTTCCGCCTTACTCTGCCGCGCTTGTGCGAACAGATGGAACTAGAACGATGGTGATAGCCGATCTTCACATAGGCTGGGAAATGGCTCTTTCAAACGAAGGCATACATGTACCGTCGCAGACCCCGAGGCTTCTGAAGAAACTCACCGAACTGTTGTCCACGTACAAGCCTGATAAACTCTTGGTTCTTGGCGATGTCAAACACACGGTTGCCACTGCTGAGAAAATTGAATGGCAAGACGTGCCAGAATTCTTTAACGAAATAAAGAAACACGTAGCTGAAATATGCATAGTCAAGGGCAATCATGACGGTAGCTTGGAACCGCTTCTTCCGGAAAGTGTCAAGATAATGCCCTCTACTGGCGTTTCAACGAAGGGCACGGGCTTCTTTCACGGACACCAATGGCCTTCTTTGGAGCTTCTTGCCTGCAAAACACTTGTGATGGGGCACGTGCATCCTGTCATAGCTTTTCGTGACCCCGCCGGATTCAGGGTCACGAGGCAGGTGTGGGTGAAAATGAACTGCGGAGCGATTGAGCTTGCGAGAATACTCCTTCGAAAGAACAAGATCAAAATCACGAATACTGCCGAGGAAACCTTGTATAATAGCTGCAAGATCAAGCCCAAGACGTCGCAGCTTTTCATAATGCCTTCTTTCAATGATTTCCTCGGAGGTAGACCCCTGAACGAAAGAAGGCCTTCCCACAAATTGGATTCGGAGATGGTTGTTGGTCCCGTTCTCCGTTCTGATGCGGTTGACGTGAAGAGCGCGGAAACCTATCTTCTAGACGGAACGTTTCTGGGAACGATTGAACAACTCAGAGCACTCAGCTGACAGGCAAAGTCAGCATAAGACTTATAGAAAGGCACTATTCACAAAATAGAATGGTGAAACAATGCCGCCAGAAGATGATTATCCTGAGTGGTTCAGAAAAAGACGATCTCCATTCTTCAGGAGTTGGGGCTTTGACGATGTCGACAAGATGTTTGAAGACATGGAGAAAAAGATAGAAGAAGACTTCAAGGATTTCACCTCACGAATACCGAAAGATTATGTCAGAGAACGTAAGCTTCCGGACGGGTCGACAACGCGGGAGTGGGGACCATTCGTGTATGGGTATAGTGTAAAGATAGGTCCTGATGGAAAACCGGACATCATGGAGTTTGGAAACGTCAAACCGACACCTCGTGGGCTGCCCCAGGTGCAAGAAGAACGGGAACCGTTGGTTGACATAGTTGAGACGACGGGCGAGATCCATGTCGTCGCAGAACTGCCTGGCGTGGACAAGAAGGACATAAGCCTAAGCGGAACAGATGACTCGTTAACGATTGAAGTGGATTCTCCTCAAAGGAAATACTACAAGGAGGTCAAGTTGCCCTCTAAAGTGAAGGTCAAAGAGGCGAAAACAGGATACAAGAATGGCGTGTTGGAAGTCACCTTTCCAAAACTGAAGGACGAATCACATCAGAAGGGTGAACCGATACATTTAGACTGAATCTCAATTGTTTTGACTCACATCCGGCGCTCAGAAGGCATCTTCAACATGGACGATAAATCGGAAATTGACGTACTCAACGAAATCTGCAAGAAAGCAAAAACAGACGGCAAGTTGACGGGCAAGAGCCTGACGAGACTCTACGAGATCTTCGGCCAAAGGTTCATGAAGGCTTTTGAAGCCGTAAAAGAAAATCGAGTCAAAAAATATTCTTTCAAGCCAAGTGGCAGAACGGTCTGGATCGTGGTCGGCCGAGAACGAGATTACCTGATAATGCCCGACGCCGAATTCTGTCCCTGTGATGATTTCTATTTTCGTGTTCTGGACAAGAAAGTGCACGTTTGCTATCATCTTATCGCCCAAAAACTGGCCAAAAACTTGGACTGGTACGCCGCAATTGAGGAACACGACGAACTGTTTGCTTCACTGATGAATGAGTGGAAAAAGGCTACTGCTTAAATACTTCAATTCGAATAGAATTGCGAAAAGGAGAACGTTTCAATGGATATCGGAGCCTACTTTGAGCTTATCAAATATACTCTCATGACCGTCACGTTCGTCGTCCTCGTATTGATATTCCTTCATGTTTTCTTTGGCAAAGAAGAGAAAACGGAATAAACAATCACTTTCCTCCTCTCGAGTTTAGAATCGGTAGCGACTTTTAATAAGCCTGCAGCATAATTTGTCTTTAATCTCACAGACGACTGAGAAGCAATGTCTGAAGACGTAATCAATCAAATTGTTACTCTTTGTCCAATGATTTCTAGGGATCAAATTCTGAAAAGACTCGACAAGGAGAAGCAGAAGACTGGCGGGTTCATATCTGAAGAAACTCTTCTAAGGATGATTGCGGCAGAGTTCGGCTGCGAATCGACAAGAAGCAAAGTTGACATTCCAGTGCTTATGATAAAGGATTTGCTTCCGGGTTTGAATGATGTTTCTGTGGTCGGGCGAATCCTCGCCGTATTTTCAACTCGAACCTTTTCAGGGGTCAAGGAGGGAAAGTTTGCTGGGCTGCTCATTGCTGACAGGACAGGGCTTTTGAGAATTGTCCTGTGGAATGACAGGACCGACCTGATCGATTCCAAAACGGTGAACGTCGGGCAAATTGTTCGCTTTTCCCATGGGTACACGCGTGAAGATTCTGGTGGACGACCCGAGCTTCATTTGGGAGACAGGAGTAAAGTTGAAATGAACCTCGGAGGCGTCAGGGAAAGTGAGTATCCGAGCATCTTGAAGTTTTCAACGAAAGTAGGAGACCTGGCTTCGGCTTCGAAGAATAAGAGGGTTAACGTCGTAGCCACTGTCAGAAGGATCTTTCCTTCATCTACGTTCGAAAGGCAGAACTCGTCTAAAGGCAAAGTGATTCGTTTCATAGTAGCTGACCTTACGGGCGAGGTTCCGATCGTGGTTTGGAATGAAAAAGCAGACGAGATGGAGAAGGTTCTGAAGGTCGGCGATAGGCTGCAGGTTGTGAATGGAAAGGTCAAGAAAGCTCTGGGAGATAGTATCGAGGTCAACGTTGATGGGTCAAGCTACATAGGTCCGTTTGCCGAATTCGATGAGACGTTCCAGATTGCTGATTTGAAGGAAGATTCGGGACTGGTGAGTGTTGAGGGAAAAGTTGTCACACAACCTGTTCTGAGGAACGTGAATACACGTAGAAACGAACAAGTGAAGTTGGCTACCTTTGAACTCGAGGATAAAAGTGGTAGAATATCGGTGTCTGCATGGCGACATCACGCTGATACGGCTGGAAAATTGACAGTCGGGGATATTGTGCTCGTCAAGAATGCTTATGTGAAGAAGGGATTTGTCGACAACCTTGAGTTGTCAACGAGAAGCGACACGGTGATTACTGTCGTTTAGCAATTTGAATTCTGGTGCCGGGGGCGGGATTCGAGCCCGCGACTTCTGGACACTGGGCGCCTTTTTTTGGCCCGTTTGTTGTTCTCCAGATTATGAGTCTGGCGCCCTGGCCAGGCTAGGCTACCCCGGCTTTGCGGGTTTGAGCAATTTGGATTAGGGGAAGCTTGATTTAAGGTTATTCGGTTGTTCTTGATGGGCTTGGAATGGTCGTGCCTATGTTGGTTGGAGCTTTGGGTTTTCTTTTTTGGAATATTGCGGTGAGAGAATAAAGTATTATATATTAAGATACCATTTAGAGCTGCTTGAAGAAGGCAAAGCACGATGTTGGAAAAGATGGAGATAGGCGAGCACACAAGACTAGAGGCACAATACGAAGTAAAGGAGAAGATAGAAAGCACTCTGTACAGACTGCAGGAATTGAAGGAAAGAATCTCGGTACTGAAACGCAAATGTGAGGAATTGAGGAGAATAGAGTCGGAACGCATCGAATTCGCTGCAAAAAACGTTTCCCGATGTGACAAGTGCAGGCATTCAATTGATCCGGATGAGCAAGTCGTGGTACGAGACGGCAACGGAGAAGAGAGAAGACACTATCACAAGAAATGCTTCCAAGCACTGTTCAAATAGTCGTCGTGCTCGATTCGAGAACGGAAAACCTTACCCCTTCACTAACTTTTCTATCCCAGAAGAGGTTCCGATATACGCAAGGTTTGTCAGTCCGATGAAGAGCCCTGTTTCAACAACACCAGAAAGCGCTTTCAGTTTGTGTGCCAGTTCAGCAGGTTTTTCTATCGGTCCGAAATCCACGTCCAGAATTACGTTTCCATTGTCCGTTACCACCGGTCCGACCTTTCCCTTTCCTTCCCTGAGGACTGGTTTTCCGTGCATTTCTCTGACGTAATGGTCTACAAGTGGCAGGGCTAGGGGCAAGATTTCCACTGGAACGGGTTGGCCGTTTGCTCCCAAGATGTTCGTTTTCTTGCTTTCGTCTGCGATGATGATGTTGTAACTGGAGGCGCAGGCGATTATTTTCTCGCGGGTTAACGCTCCGCCCATGCCTTTTATCAGGTTCAGATTTCTGTCTATTTGATCTGCTCCGTCAATTGATAAATCGAGTATGGGGTGTTCTTCGAGTGTCGTCGTGGGAATGCCGTTTTTCACGGCGAGAATGAAGGATTGATAGGATGTTGGAACGCCTAAGACGTTGATTTTTTCTTTTTTCATTCTTTTGCCGATTTCTTCTATCGCGTAGGCCGCTGTACTGCCGCTCCCCAGTCCGATGACCATGCCGTGTTTGACGTGTTTGACGGCTTCGAGGGCCGCGTTCTTTTTTGCGTTCTCGGTGTTGACTGGTTTAGGATTCAATTTCCATCTGCCCCAGTCTGTCTAGGACTTTTTCAACTTCAGAACGGATTTCTTCAATCCTCTTTTCGGCTTCTGTTCGGGGGCTGCTGGCTCTAGGAGTAGGCGGTTTTCTCTTTTTCTTCGCCTTTTCTCCTCCTTCGCTCTTTTCTTCTGCAGGAGTCTCCGCTTCGGCTTCTTCCAGTTTAGGCGTGATCGTTATCTCTTTTACTGGTTTCAGGTCCGTTTTGGAGCGAAGTTCTCCGATCTTTGCGTTTAGTTCGTCGAAGCGTTCGCTGAAAAGCTTCATCAAATCTTCTTGCATGGTTTCGAGCTCATGCAGGGCGACTAGAGATTCGTCCTTTGAAATGGCTTCCTTGATCGTCATCATTCTGGCTTTGTAGGTTTGTGCCAAACGTTCTCTTTCTTGTTCAGTGATTTTGCCTTCAGCATGAGCTTCGTACAGTTTTCTTATGGCATCGCTGAGTATCTCTCTCTCTAGGTCCAGTATCCGCAGTTCGTCCTTGGCATGAGTAGCGTCGTCTGAAGGAACGCTTTTGGTGACCTTAAAGGGCGAAATCCTTGGTTCGGACAAAATATCTGGTTCTTTCGGCGTTTTTTTCTTGCCCCGTCTTCTCATCCCGAAAATCACTATCGCAGCACAGGCGATGACTACAGCTACGACAATAATGCCTGTGATGGTTAGGGGGTCAAGGGGCAATAACCAGTTCCCTCTCTATCTTCATTGCTCTCTGTCTATATATAAATCATTTAAGGGGGTTTCGAGGAGGATTTTGTATGGAGGCAGCGAAGATTTCAGCTGACCTTCTTGGACTTTGGCAGGAGACTGGGGAACGTTTGTTCTTTGTGTTTTAAGCTGGAAAGCAGCTACCCCCCTCCCCCCTAGGTTTTTTCGTGTGAGAGGCTGTGTGCGGGGTTTGGGTGGGTGTTTCTTGTGGTTCTTTGGGTGGTCGTGTTTTGGTTTTCAACATGAAAATTCGTCGTTTCAGTCGAGGAGTGGGTTCAACTGGTTTGCGGCTCTATGGTTTCTGTGTTTTTAGGGTGCCTATGAGTTTTACTCTGTCGAGCACGTCTTCCATGTGCGGGGCAAGCGACATTTCTTCTGTGAGGTCGGTGCCGGCAGAATGTTCACTTTGATGTTCCCCATCTGTCCAGAGGTAGTCGTCGGTTACGTCGTAGACTTTTCCTTTGTAGGCTATGTAGGCGGGTTTTCCGTTCTTGCCGTTGTATTCCTTCAGTTCTTCGATGGTGAACTGTTTTTCAGAACTCAAAACATCACCATTCGCTGATTTTATGAGTGCAAAATATATGAGATTTTCGGACATTGACGTCAGAAAGCAGGTGCATGCGTGGTTCGCTATTGGCTCAGGGTCGGGTCTTTGGAAACCTTTGTGAGTTTGTATGTGCCGATGAAATCTTTCTTGTAGAAGTGATAAAGTCCGCAGTTTTGGCAAAGCATGATTTTTGTGGACTTGTGTAGGTTCATTTCAAAAAGCTCCAGCGGTCCGCCGCAATCATAGCACTTGCCCGTATGCTTTTTTGCTGTTTCCTCAGTCATTCAAGTTCCAACAAAACCTAGTCTTGGTATGTCTGAATTAAATGTCTTTCCACAGACTTGGACCTCTTAGCGCGCATTTCTACTTGTAACTAATC
>Ga0315288_10000858_pt1 | contig 38787 bp, 43 predicted proteins | sample YL17G11_20_MG_FD_203454 | JGI IMG/M metagenome (GOLD analysis project Ga0315288, IMG submission 203454) | Sediment microbial communities from Yellowstone Lake, YNP, Wyoming, USA - YL17G11_20 | ecosystem: Environmental > Aquatic > Freshwater > Lake > Sediment | place: USA: Wyoming | collected...
AGAAACTGCACAGGTTCTTGAAGAAGGTTTGCTGTGTGCCATGCTTCTCTACCGTACATCATGAACAATGAGGCAAACAGCATGCCTAATGCGTATAACGCTACGATTGTTAGAAAGAATATCAGAAAAGCCGTTAAGGGTTCATAGATCATCAATGGAACATGGAAGATCAGAATTCCAACAATGAGAATCGACATGGCTCTGAGAGTGGTGTTCACGATTCCTCCCAACGCCATCCCGAGAAGGATGGCCATTCTTGAAACTGGCGCGACAAAGTAGGCTTCCAATGTTCCGGTTTCCTTTTCCCAATAGAATTGCGCCGACATGTTCCACAGCACATTAGACCAGAACGCGATCATCGTTCCACCAATGATCACAAAACCAGAGTATTCAGGTGGAGCGTTAACCATCTTGTACATGTAGATGTAAGCGCTCAGAGTCAATATGGGAATGATCATCTCTGCGATGAGCCATTCAGGTTCTCGGTTACCACCTTTGATTCTGACCCAGAGCCTAGCGTGCACTGCCCTCAGGTTAAGCATCAACTCTTCACGCATGAGCTGTTGCCTCTGCTTGATCTTCGAAGCCTCGCCTACAAAGACTGATGTAAACATCTTCCAGAGTCGGTTCTGCCTTGTTGATTGCCAGTATTTTCAGTTTCTGCGGTTCCAGTTTCGCCAGGATCTTTGAGAAGACGTCTTCGTCTTTCACCATGACCTTCAGTGTGGTTGTGTTTGTCTGGATGCTTCTTGTTTGAGAGGATCCGACGATTCCTGCCATTTTCTCCATGAAACCAAAATCAGCTTGAACAGACGAAACTTCAACTCTCATTATCACGTTTTCTTTAAGGTTTTCTTTGAGCCTAAAGGGGCTGTCACAGACTAGGATTCTGCCGTGGTCAATGATAGCTACTCGATCGCACATCTCGTCTGCCTCAGCCATGTAATGTGTTGTCAGCAGAACTGTGCCTTTCCTTTCCCTCTTAGCCCAGTCCACGATGTACGTTCTCAGTTTCTTCGACGTCAAAACATCTAATCCCAACGTAGGCTCATCTAGGAACAGTATTCTAGGATCGTTCAACAAGCCTCTGGCAAAATTCAATCGCTGCTTGTAGCCCGTTGAGAGCTTTGACATTCTCGTGTTCGCGTATTCCTCAAACTCCAGATCCTTGAATAACTGACTGATCCTTTCTTTTGCTGCGGAAGAGGACAAACCATGAAGCTGCGAGAAGAACCACAGGTTCTCCCTTGATGTCAGTATCCCATACCCAGGTGTTTCTCCCCCCGAGACTAGGCTTATGATTTTCCTGACTTTGTTTGATTCGTTGGCTACGTTGAATCCGCCCACGTACGCTTCACCGCTCGTTGGAAGCAACAAGGTCGTCAAAATCTTTATCAAAGTAGTCTTGCCCGCACCATTAGGCCCAAGTAGCCCAAAAATCTCTCCTTCTTCAATGGAAATCGAGACTTTGTCGAGCGCTATCACTGGTTTGTCCTGTCCCTTGAAGGTTCTGCCTAATTCTCTGGTCTCAACGGTACGTTGCAAGATTGTTCACGAGCCAACAAAGAATGCAGTTTTGCATAATTAAGAATTTCTATCATGAGCCAAAAAAGGCGAAAACCCTGTTGGCCAATGTCAAGCTATTTAAATAGATTATGCACCATCTCTTTCACGAGGACGATGCGCTTGGATCGAGTAGAAGCTTTGAAACAAATAGCTTTTGAGAAGAAACGGTTTGACGGGTTCCTTGTTTTCAACGCTGCAAACCAAATGTATCTGACGGGCGTATCCGGTGAGACAGTTCGCGCTACGCTCGCCTGCGTGCTGATTCCTTTCAGAGGCGAAAGCAAGATCTACGTGTACGGCGTGAACTATGAACAAGCGAAAGCCGAGGGCAAAGGGTTCAAGGTCGAACTTGTAAAGCGCCGCGAAGACCTCATCGCAAAGATAGCAGCACAAGTGAAGTCCCTTAATATCAAGAATCTGGTCGTCGACTCTATGACCATTGAGGGTTATCGCGATCTCATGAAGGGCTTACGCGGTCAGGCAAGACTGAAGATGCAAAGCAACCTCTTGTGGGAGCTGCGCAAAATGAAGGACGATACAGAGCTTGAGTTTATGCGGAAAGCCGCTGACTTGACTAGCGCAGGCATGAAAGCTGCCTACGAAACAATCAGACCCGGTGTCAAAGAGATTGAGGTTGCTGCCGAGATTGAATATGCGATGCGGAGACGAGGCGGGTGGGGAACCGCCTTTGAAACGTCAGTTGCCTCTGCTTCTCATTCTGCTTTTCCACATGGTGGTTGCACGGACAGAGAAATAAGAAAAGGCGACCTAGTTGTCGTCGACATAGGTGCCACATATCACCATTACTGCTCTGATATGACGAGGACTATGGTGGCTGGAAAGCCCTCAGACAAACAGATCAAGCTTTATGAAATCGTTAAGAAAGCACAATCAAAAGCTTTTGGAGCAATGAAACCCAAAGCAAAAGCCAAGGAAATCGATGCGGTTGCTAGGAACATCATAGCAAAGGCTGGCTACGGCGAGTACTTCGTTCACGGTTTAGGGCACGGCGTGGGCCTAGAGGTCCATGAACCTCCGACACTGAACTCTGAAAGCAAAGACACAATAGCCGTGGGCAACGTGGTGACCAACGAGCCTGGCATATACTTGGTCGGGTTTGGAGGCATACGCATAGAAGATACTGTTCTCGTTCAGAAGAGTCATGGCGAAAACCTGACAAATGGTCCTTACACATTGGAAACTGTCCGATGAAAAGTGTAGCCAACAGTAAGACAAGGCTAGAACCATCGCACACGCTATTACCCTCAAAACGCCGAAGCCATCCAGAAGTGGGGAAAACGCTGCGGAAGGCAAGATAAGAATCGAAAACCTAAGGGATTCAAACATAGAAGACCTAATCGGTGTCTGCTCTTCCACAAGATTGGGTGATCCAATTCATCAACAAGGGGTCAACCTGAAAAGGCGATGGTTACGTGAAATGCTTGAGAAGCATGGATCAGTCGCAAAAGTTGCGTACTTCGAAGAGAAGCCCGTGGGCCAGATTCTTTTCTATCCTGAAGAATCAAATGTGGCAAATGGATCTCCAAGGAAAGGTGTTCTTGTTACGCTATGTGTCTAATCCTGCTTCATCAGCGCAGAAGCATGGAATAGGCACTAAGTTGCTTCAGGCTTGATCTTGGATGCAAAAAAGGAAGAAGAACATGCTTAGGCAGCAAACCGTGCAAATTCATTCTTGTGAAAGCTTTCGATTCGGGTGAATTTCTGTCAATGCCAAAATTCCTCAAGAAGAACGGTTTTCTCCCAACTCCAGAACGAGAAGAACTGCTCTTCCTTCCAATTGAGGGTCGCTACGAACCAGCAAGCGCTCTGAAAGAATATGAACCCTTGCCTGAAGATAGAAACAGAGCAGTGATTCTCTACGGTCCAATATGCCAGTTTTCCTATCAATTTGCGAAGAAAATGGAAGAACAAATAAGGGAAGTTGCGCCAAATGCCCCGATTGAGCTGATAAATGAGTGGGGAGAAGCCAGAAGAATCGATAAAACGTCGAAACAACGTGCTGACAGTTAATGCAAAGCCGATTAAGACTTTTTTCATGGATACTTTGAGATTCAAGGAAGAGGTGAAGCTTGCCTTGGGCGAAAAGCGCCAAAAAACTCGTTCTTTGAGCGAATATTGAAGGGTTTAATCCAGAATGGAAAGAAAAGTTTAAAAGCAACTTATGTAGAAATGATGGAAAGCGTATGAGGGGAATGGTAGAAACAAATTTTCCCTTCTCTCCTTTCTCCCCTATTACTGAAAGCTACCATTCCCCTCAAACACTTTTACCCTGCTTGAGCACTTATAGCTTGTGGAACTATCTTCTATTTCGGAAAAGAAGGCTGGTAAGCCTAAAATACGACTGATTAGCAACATTCGTCCTCTAGGAGTGAAGCGTCGTGGTGAAAATCCTCATAATCTATGATTCCAAAACCGGAAATACTGAGAAAATGGCTCTTGCAATTACTGATGGCGCCCAGCAGATTAATGGAGTGGAAGCCATCGTCAAGAAGGTTGAAAAAGCAACCCTTCAAGACTTGCAGGAAGCAGACGGAATAGTTATGGGCACGCCAACGTACTACGGCCAAATGTCAGGCAAACTCAAAGCCTTCATTGACGAATCTGCCAAGATCCACGGCAAGCTGAAGGGAAAAGTTGGTGCAGCCTTCACAAGCTCGGGAGGAACAGCATCTGGTGCGGAGACAACGTTGCTTTCTATACTGCAAACCATGCTAATCCACGGCATGATCATTCAGGGCAGACATGACGACAAGCACTATGGCGCCGCATCGGTTGAAGGCCCAGACCAAGAGAGCATCGAAAGCTGCAAGGAACTGGGGAAAAGAGTAGCCAGCTTAGCTGAAAGACTCAAGGCTTCCTAATCCAGTGGTATCGACTTTGAAAGTCTGCGGAATAGTGGTAGCCCAAGAAAACATGGAAACGTGGATTCACTTGTCTCACGAGTTCTGAAAGGTGCGAGCAGCAAGGGAGCTACGAAGGACAAGATCTACCTGAACGATTTGAACATCAAACCATGCCAAAGCTGCGGAGTCGATCCAAACCCGAAATATCGTCTTTTGGACGATGACATGAAAATAGTCTACAACGCACTGCAATCATGCGATGCCATAGTGTTAGGTTCTCCGGTGTATTTTGATACGGTAAGCGCGCAAGTCAGACTTATGATAGATCGCTGCAACTGTCTCATGCCCTACATTGATCATGGTGACGGAGCTTTCGGGTTCGAGAGAAGGATGGAAAAGCACAAGAAAGGGATTTTCATAGCTGTAGCAGGCACAGCTCAGGGATTTGACAAAATCCGGACTACGGTAAAAGGGTTTTCAATTGGGCAAGCATTGAATTGATTGAAACGATTCTGTATTCTCACGATGACAACTTGCTGGGCAGCGTAAAGAACGATACCAAGGAAATGAAGCGGACGTTTGAGGCTGGAATACGACTTGTCGACATGATCAAATGACAAGGTGCGGTCATAGGCATGTGGTGGGCCCGCCCGGACTCGAACCGGGGATCAACAGGTTATGAGCCTGGCGCTCTGACCTAGCTGAGCTACGGGCCCCTTTCTTGTCTCGCCAGTCGCTACTAAGCTGTTTTCATTTTGATTTAAACATTTTCTGCCTCTAACCTACTCATGAAAGATTTAAAAAGTCTGTCGTCTGGTACATTAGAGAACTGAGGAGGGAGATGATTCTGGAGTTGAAGGTTTTTACTCTGCCAACTTGCTCAGTCTGCCCTGTTGCCAAAACCATCGCTTTAGAAGTTGCAGAGAAATTTGGCATTGATTATAGAGAGGTTAACATGGCTGTGAAAGACGGGTTGGACGAAGGAGTGGCCTTCGATATCTTGAGTACTCCTAGCATAGCGATAGATGATGAGGTTATAGCTAAGGGTAGACTGGTCTCTAAGGAAAAACTAGTGGAGGAAGTCAAGAAGCGAGTCGAGAGATGGCGTGAAAGGGCTTCAAAGGAAGAAGCGCTGGTTCCATGAACTTGGATTTTCGAGGCCAACTAGACTAGATTCACGTGGTCAATATTCAGCAGTGTGTCCGTTCATAATGGTACAGATATTCTTGGGCATAGCCAGCATATTCGCCAAAATATTCCCGTCCGAACGCATTTAGTTTTTCGTAATCCATGCTGGCCAGAGACCTCTTGCTTGTTGTTCTTGAAATGAACTCTCTTGGGAAATGACCTGAATAGTGCTCCGTAATGACACGTTTTATCCACACATCAATTGGAAAGGCCTCAAGCTTTTCCAGAGAGAACAGCAAGACGCAGTCTGCGACTTTCAACCCCACACCTGGAAGCTTCACCAATTCTGCTTTGGCCTCTTTGTAGGTGGCGTTTTTCAAGCGCTCGAATTTCAGTTCATTTTTGTTGATGATCTTTGCTGTTTCATGGACATATTTGGTTCTATAACCTAGACCACATTTGGCTAGATCGTCGGGATCCACTCTCGCCAGTTTTCTTGGCGTGGGAAACATGTGGAAGTCTAGGCCATCAAAGTGGATCTCTTCTCCGAATCGTCTGGAAAGATTGAACAGCATGTGCTCTATTGCAGCTATACTCTTGTACGTTGCACAAATGTACGAGATCAGGCACTCCCATGGGTCCTGACGTAGAATACGCAGACCTCTGAAAGCGCTGATAGCTCTTCTAATATGCTCATCCTTGCTGATTTGTGAATAGATCTTGAGCAGATCATCGTCCAACCTGAAATAGGCTTTGACAAAACCGGAATCCACATTCTCAAATACTAGTCGATTGTTGGTTTGGCGTATCTTGAGGATCTTGCCCTTGACTACGCTGTACCACCAATCTCCATGTTTTTCCCACCTGAAGGTTTGTCCGCAACAAAGTGTGGCATCCAGATAGAATGGTTCTGATTTGTTAAGTTGAATACTCACTAGTCTCACGTATCATCTTCGTTTGCGCTGGCTGAACAGGTTTTGTCTATGAACAGGTCTGGTTTCGGTACCTCGGGTGGCAATCCTTTCCGTGTACGGATCTGTTTCACGATTTCTGCTGCGACGTGTCCTGATGCTTTTCTCCATTGAGCGAAGGTGCTTTGCCAGAAAGCGTGCCCGGAAGTAGCTGATCGTATCTCAGACGTCAAGCCGAAAGTTTCTGCGACTGGAATGTAACCTGTGATTATCGTGAGCCTTCCCTTGTTCTTGGTGGCTTGGATCTTCCCGCGCCTAGAGGTTATTATACGTGTGCAAGTGCCAAACCATTGGGTCGGAGTGGATATTTCGATTCTGTAGATCGGCTCAAGAAGGGTTGGCTTGGCTGTTAGGATGGAGCCGAATATGGCTCGACTTGTGGCACGCATGATTTGTATTGGTTCACGCTTGGCAGGATCTTCGTGAATCTGAGCGTCCACAATTTTGACTTTTAAGTTCCTCAAAGGCTGTTCACATAGCGGTCCTGTTTTGCATGCCCAGAGGAAACCTTGAATGATTGCGTCCTTCACTTTGCTGATGCGTTCCCCTTCTTGCACGTAACTTATGAGTGCATTTCCTCTTTCATCAGTTGCCCAGACGTTTCCCGCCATGTCATGCAAAGCGGGTCGTGTGATTTTCTTCCTTGCTGGTTCCACTTGCAGACGCAGACTATTCTGCTTGTTGGGACTAATTGCCATGACGGTCAGACCGTTTCCCATTATCGCCTCTTGGTAATCTGCTGTAGGATTGGATGTAACAATATCAGTGTTGTCGCTGTAGTTCCTCAGAAATGCCAGCGCAGTTTCCAAGTGAAGCTCCCCCATTCCGCTCAGGAGGTATTCTCCTGTTCTTTCATCGGTGGTGACCGTGAGGTTCTGGTCCTCTATTGAAAGTCTATTCATGGCTTCGACCAAGCATGTCAGCTTCTCAGGATTTCTTGGCTCAATCGATATTGTTGCCACAGGCTCTGAAACGTATCTCATCTGCTCGAACGGCATCGCTGCGTCCTTGTGTTCAAAGTCAACGAGTGTTTCGCCCCCTCTTGCATCGTCTAGGCCTTCCAAGGCTGCTATGTTGCCTGCGGTGATTCGGTTAACGCGTTCTCTGTAAGCACTCATGCAAATTGAAACATGCTTTACAGAGTGCTTTTTGCCTGTTCCGACAAGATAAACCTGTTTTTCTTCTTGGACTGATCCAGAGAACAGCCGGCCAGTGGCGATTAGTCCCGCTTTTGGATCTATTTGCGTGCTGGTTATGCACATCACTGTTGGTCCATTTTCATCGCAGTTCAGCATTGCCTGACCTACTTCTGAGTCCAACCTGCCCCTCCAGATCTTAGGCACTCGATATTTCTGGGCTGTGACTGGACTGGGGCTGTTCTTGGTTGCCATGTCTAGTATTGCGTCGTGAAGTGGAAGCGTTTGAGAAAGCGTTTCATGTTTGTTTTTCGCGTATGCATCGACGATGTTTGCGAATTTGATTCCCTTTTGCTTCACTGTGCTCAGCGTAAAACCCCATTTATGCAGTGCTGAGCCGAAAACCACCGTTTCTTTCAAAGCATCGATTTTCCATTTTTTCCTGAACTCTGATTCAGCGTAAGTGTCGATCAGATTGTTGAAGTCATTTATTATGTGTGTGAACTTGCTTTGGATTGCGCTTTCATTAAGCTTCAATTCTTTGATTAAACGGTCAACCTTATTAATGAAAAGTAACGGCTTGACTCTTTCTCTTAGGGCTTGGCTTGTGACAGTTTCAGTCTGAGCCATAATTTCTTCCACGGCGTCGACGACAACTATGCCCCCGTCGATTGTGCGCAGAGCTCTTGTAACTTTGCCCGTGAAATCCACATGTCCTGGGGTGTCGACCAAGTTTATGATGTATGGTTGGCCTTCGGTTTCGTGCAGTAAAGACACGTTTGCAGTCTTTATGGTGATTCCGCGTTTTTGTTCCTCTTCTAGATAGTCAAGTGCTCTGGCTAGACCTGCCACTTGCGGTGACAGAAGCCCTGCTTCAGCCAGTAGAGAATCCGTCATAGTAGTCTTTCCATGGTCGATATGGGCTACTACGCCTATGTTGCGGATGCACTCTTTTCTGTTCATGAGCCTGAGTATTTCTGCGGCTTGTCGGAACCTTGGCACTATTCATTTATCTCCTTGCTTTTTGTTACAATACGATGCTTAATCAGTTCTGGGACATTTGCCTTTTTATTACGGCATGAGTTACTGTGTGCTTGTAGTGTGTTGAAAATACTTAAATGGCGCTCGCTTGAATTCTCGGGTATGGAACCAAAGTAATGTTAACCCTAGAAAACCTGTTTGCAGAACCATATGCTTCTATAGTCTGTTACCCAAGAGCCAGAAAGATGGAGCTTAGGAAAAGAATAGGCGAATTGAGAAAACTTGGAGTTGAGGGTTTAGATTTTGTGGGAGAAAAGCGAATACTCAACGTTTCTGTCTTGGGAAAAGGCTGCGTCGGCATAGTCGTATTGACCTATGGGCATTGTGGACGAGCGGCTCTCAAGATTCGGAGAGTGGACGCAGACCGCTCTAGGATGCAACAGGAGGCTAAGCTGCTTCAGAGGGCCAATTCAGTAGGCGTAGGACCGAAGCTTCTGCGGTTTAGTAGAAACTTTCTTTTGATGGAGTTTATTGAAGGTGTTTTGCTTATTGATTGGCTCAAGACCAAGAGAAGTAGGATACTAATCAGAAAGGTCTTGCGGGAGATTCTAGATCAGTGTTGGAGTTTGGACAGGATTGGCTTGGATCATGGCGAGCTCAGTCATGCGCCAAAACACGTGATAGTCAACGATGAGGATAAGCCTGTTATCGTGGATTTTGAGTCAGCCAGCTTGAATCGAAGACCATCCAATGTCACTTCGATATGTCAGTTCCTTTTTTTTGGGGGTGAGCCTGCAGGAATCTTGGTTAGGACTCTTGGAGCTACGGACAGGGAAATGGTTCTTGAAGCTTTGAGGCGTTACAAGAATGATAGAACGTTTGAAAACCTTGAGAGAGTATTGACTGCGCTTAAGCTTTAGACTATGTAGCGTGCTGGGCTACGCGTCTGTTTGTCTGCCATCTGGTTTTCGACACCTAACTCTTTTAGAACTTGCGCTAGGTCAAGCCACGTTTCGATCTGTGACTGCCTAGCCCTTCTCTTCTTCTCGAAAGGCAAAGGTAAGTTGTCTATGAAGAACCAGTCAAAAACTTCATCCGTCAATCTTCCTTCTCCTCCAAGAGATAGAAAGCGTTGTATTTTCTTATAACTGCCTATGTAGGAATACGATAGAAGAATATTCTAGAGTTAAACTCCACGGTTCAAACATGAAACAGCAGAACTGCCCATATGTGGAACTCCTGCGGAGAAGTTGAGCGTCGGAGGAGGCAACGTGTTCTTCTGCCCCAAGTACCAAGTGTAAAGAACGGAGATATGCGGGCAAGGTTGAGCTGAACCATTTGATCTCCTAGCTTATGCAAAGATCTCGTGTGTTCTCTCGGTTCTCAGGGCCTCTTTGACTTCAACGGCTATTCTTCTTCCTACGTACATGTTCTGTCCATACTTCAGATAAGCATAGGGTGAAGTTCCAATCCCAACATTCGTTCCAGCAACTATCCTCGCAGAGATCTCAAAAGTGTATATCTCCAAGTTGTCCGTGATCACAGTTTCCAAGCAGAATGGTCCGATAATGCCCGGTGGGGCCAAGGCTTTTGCGGTTTTCATCACGTTGTCGCCCATTCTCATGAGTTCTGGCAGAAGCGACTCGCGAAGAGTGATGGGTATGTTGCCAACGATCGTGTAGGTGGGACTAATGTCCACTTCGAGTTGCTCATGCGCCGGTATTCTACCTATCGCATCCACTGCGGATTCGTATCTTCTGTCAACCCCCGTGAACTCCACTTCATCATTTACTATTGAAGAGAAGTAATGTGGATACACGTTGACGCCTAAAGCATATTCCTGCAAATGTATTCTCTTGACGTCCTCTTTGCTGAGAAGACCTCGACTGACCATTTCGTTGGCTTTTTTGTGAAAAGATTCCGGCGAATTTGCGAGGAAATAGCCTTTTCCGCCCTTTGCACCTGGAAGCTTGGCTATGACAAGAATGTTAATATCTTCTGGTTTCTTGAAGGTTTTTGGTAGTCTAAGCCCTGCTTTTCGCAGCCATTCTTCTTGCTTTTCGCGGCTGGCCTCCCAATGAAGCAATTGCCTGTTCCCGAACATTGGCACAAAGAGGTCATCTGTTATCTGTTCAGTACTCAGGTAAGCGGTAAAAGAGCCATGTGGAATTAGAACAGTGTTGAGTTTTCTCAGTTTTTCTTGAAGATTCCCACTCAACAACTCTGTGAAATCCTTAACAATTATTGTCTTATCTACCAGCGGAAATTTCTTGTACACTATAGTGTCGCTTTCTTTGCATATGCATACGGTTTTGAATCCTTCTTCTTTGGCGCCTTTGAAGATGTTCAAGGCAGAGTGGGAGCCTAATGTTCCAATCGCTAGATTATCCAAGTCGTAGTTATCCAGTATTCCACTGATTTCCTTTCGAGTTATCATGTAACTATTTCCTCAAGCCTATCTTCCTTGACAGCTCGTTTTATCTCCATGGCTACTCTTCTTCCTGGACCAACTTCCATTCCATACTTGTATTTCATGTAAGGCGAAGTCGGTTCAACACATGGGCAACCAGGTGATCGTGGGCTAACGTCAAAAACGTAGAACTCGAGCTCCTTCGTCACAGCTCCCTGCAGGCCAAATAGTCCTATGATTCCTGGCGGATACTCTTTCTTGCAGGTTTCTATGAAGCGTTCTCCTGCCTCGAATATCTTTTCTATTTGGCTTTCGCGCATGGTCACACCCATGTGGCCGATCTCAACATTTTGAGTTGCTATGTTCAGTTCCAGCTGCTCGTTTGCTGGCAGGTCCAGTACTCCATCCAGGTTTGTTTGTATTCTTCTGTCAAAACCCAGCAGGTCGACTTCGTCCGTCAGGGGCGACCAGAAAAGGTTTGCATTGAACTTTGCGCCCAGAACATATTCCTCTATCACAGCTTCTTCTAGGCTCTCTCGGGTGATCATTCCTTTTTCGATACGTTTTTCAGCTTCTTTGTTGAACTCTTCAGGAGAGGAAGCGTAGAAGAATGCTCTTTCTATTTTTCTTTTCTTCTCCGAAACCTTTACAATTGTAAGTCGATCGATTTCTTCAGGCGACTTGAACGTTTTAGGTGTCGGTATTTCTGCCTTGCGCAGAAGATAGTACTGATTTCTAGGATTGTTGCGTTCTTCTGTTTTGAGCATGTACCTGTTTCCCATTATGGGCACGGCGAACTTCTCCTCAATTTCGTTATAGCCAACATACACGGAGAAAGAACGATTTGGAACAAAAACCGTGGACAAGTCCCTGAGTTCTCCCACGTTTTCCTTCCTTATTATGTCCGCAAACTTTTCAAGGATTATCGTGTGATCGAAAAGATTCCTGTAGTGTTTCGTGTAGGTTTTGTCTCTGCCCTTTTGGCAGACTGCGACCGTTTCAAAGCCTTCTTGCTTGGCTCCGTGTGCGATTTCTAGAGCCGAGTGCGACGCCAATACCCCTATTCTGAGATTGCCAGTGTCGTATTCTGAGATTAGTTTCTTGGTGTTCATCATATGCTACGTCTCCTCTTCAGAAAAATCCCGGTATTCCTTCATGATCTCCGTAAGCTTAAGCACTTCAAACATCCTCGTGCCAGTCAGCTCGTTAGCAGTTGCCATGTACATATCCCCGATGATTGTTCTGAGTTGCGGGTTTAGTTTTGGAGGTTGCGACTTGCATAGGCTTTTCCAATCTTTGATTCCCTTAGCCTCAGCGATTTGCTTTGCTTCTTCCACATCACTATACCATCTGGTTCTTCTGTAAAACTGCCTAGCGATCTCTTTGCTCACATGCAAGCCGTTGTAGGTGAAGCGGCACTCATCAAGCGTGCCAACCACGTCAACTACCATGAGTCTCCTGTGATCGTCAAAAGCAAGCTCTATCTTCCCATCTTCATTAATCAGGCCAGCTTCTGACGCAATCTTGGTTATCATATCATCGACCTTCAACAGCAACGCCTTGATCTTATTTAATTCCTCGCTCGTTAAACCGCTAATACTCTGCGCTTGCTCCCATGTAATGTACTTGTCTTTTTCCTCCAGCTTCGTGCTTACGTCAAAAATCGGTTTCGAAAGCTTCTCTCCAGCCTCGGGATAATGATCAAGCCCTAATTCCTTGAACGTGATCTGATGCTGTTCAAGTCTTTTGAACACTGAAGAGCCTTCAGGCAAACCGTTCCTGTAGATTATCTCGAGCGGAATCAAGCAGTTCCTCAGTTTCGGCGTAAACATGCCATAATCGTATTCTAATCTCACATCTTGAACATGTGCATCTGGTCGGAAAACATTCACGAAATTGATTTCCATCACACTTGAAGGCTGTTCTAAGTCCTCAAAAAATACTGGTTTTCCGTTTTTGTCGATCAGCCCCCGATAATGGGTTCTGATGTTCCTCTCTTCAAGTTCTTCGAAGCAGTAGGCACCCATCATGCATAGAGCCTCGCCCTTTCTTTTGATAAGATCTGGCATTTCACCCCAGTCAAAAACCGAGTAACGGTCTGAAAAATGGAATCGTCCAATCCCCATAGAATCCTTCGTTGGAGCTTTGATGACTTCTAGGTCTTTCACGCTGCCCATAATTAACGCACTACTTCAACCTCTTAATGGATGCGTCAGCTTTTTCAATTTCCCCTTTTTTCATCTGCTGGTACTCTCTGATCCTCTTCTCCAAAGCCTTATCATCGACAGCGAAGATCTTTGCAGCTGCAATCGCCGCGCCCTCAGGCTCAATGGTTGCAACAACGCCGATGCCGCTGGGCACTCTCAACGTGGAATAGATGTCCGCTCCACTGAACTTCTCTGAGTATGGTGGGCAAGCAATAACCGGATGGGCTGTATTCGCGTCTACAAAGGCGCTTAACGAATTGGATCTCCCAGCTACTGTGACATAAACAATTCTTTCTTCCTCGTACTCCCTAAGAATCCCCAGGACTTTCTCAGGGCTCTTATGAGCAGAGGCAACACGGAATTCATAATCCACCCCTAAGGCCTTCAGGTGTTTAGCGATCTCGCGGCATAAATCAAGATCACGCTCCGAACCCATCAACAACACAGTCCTGTCTTTCATCATCCCACGCACCATGGACACAGTGTTAGAAGGTTCAAACCACTAATTAAATTTTTGACACTCGCGCACGCATTGAAAGAGAAGAATAAGTACTTGATTGAGCAATGCTGCAGAAGGAGATTGGCGATGCCGCACTGCAAGAATTGTGGGAATGAAGTGCCTGAAGAATCGCTCCAATGTCCAAAATGCGGAAAACCCGTAGAAACAGCTGCTGGCCTTAAGCTCGCGCACTGGGGTGAAAGATTTGTTGGATGGCTGATAGACATCGTAATTCTTGGCGCTATTATGTTGCCACTAAGATTTTTCGCATCGGTCGCTTGGCCAGGCTACGCTTTCGCGCCATCTTTCCCTGTTTCAATTCCCTTCTTCGACTTTGGACTCAGCAACATTGTCTACTTTCTGTATTGAACGTTCATGGAAGGATCATACGGTAGATCAATCTGAAAGATGATTATTAGAATAAAAGTGGTCCGTGTGAGGGGCGAGCCTATGGATCTCATGCATGCAGCTTTGGAAAGCTTGGGGAAAGCATTAGTGCTCCCTCTTGACTGCATCTTAGGATGGATACTTCACGCTCCAAGGAGACAAAGAATATTCAACTACGTATCAGAGACCGTAGTCGTGAAGGCATAGTGCAATGTCGCGAGAAGTGTTCAGCTGATATGAAGGACAGTGAGATCGAATCCATGGCGCTGGTTGGGAAATGGGCAACGCTTAAATCGCTGTTGGAACCAGTTTGATGAAAGGTGATCGTTACGGTTTTCTGTTCTAAATGCGGCGAGAAGCTCTCTGAAGACGCGTACTTCTGTTCACGGTGTGATGCCAGAACGAGAAAAGGTCTGGAAGCGGGTGCACGTGTTCCAGTTGATGATTTGAGGGACGCATTCTCCAAGACGGGTCAAGAAATGGAAAAGGCGTTTGCCACTGCCGCTAAAGAGATCCAAAAGGTTTTCAGAACCGCAAGAGAAAACATTCGACAATCAACGACTAGTGAATCGGTTATTTGTCCACACTGCAAACAATCAAATCTTGGGGAAGCTGACTTCTGCAATAACTGCGGTAGAACACTCAAACCTTGAAGTTAGAAATGGGCCTATCCTACGTGTGGAGACGATTTTCTCTTATATGGCAAACACTTAAAAGCCATCGTGAAAGGGATAATTGCCAATCACTAATGGCCATGGAAGGTGAATAGGAATTGCAGATCTGTCCAGCCATAGTTGCTGCTGGAAGAACCAAGTTCGGAGAGCATTACGAAAAAGAGCCAGAGAAGCTTATAGAAGAAGCTTGGCTTAAAGCCACGATCGAAGCAGGTATGGAACGAAAAGACGTAGAAGCCTGCTACCTTTCAGACTATTTTCTCCCAATCACGAACAAACTCGGGCTTGAAGAAGGCTTTCTATCAGAGCTTACGCAGCTTCACGTTCCAATGGAAGTAACGAGATCATTCAGCTCAGCGCTGTCGAACGCATGCAACGCCATCAAGGCTGGAAAACACAAGTCAGTCTTAGTCGGTGGCATTGAGAAAATGACTGATCGATGGGACAAGATCCGCGACGACTTGATGCTATTAGAAGATCCATGGAGCTACTATGCAGGATGCACGCCTGAAGCGAATCATGAACTGATGCTTCGAGCATACATCAAAAAATATGGGATAACGGGCAGGAACTTGGAAAAACTGGGCGTTGCTTTGGCGCAAGTCTCAGTCAAAAATCACTTACACGCGACAAAGAATGAGTGCGCTCAATATCAGAGAAAGATAACTGTTGAGAACGTGCTTAGCGCAAGAAAAGAAGCCCACAAACCCTTGGGCCTGTATGATTACGCACCGATTTCGGATGGAGCTGCAGTAGTCATTTTGACCAGTGACGACGTTGCCAAGAAAATAACTGATAAACCGGTCTATGTTTTAGGGTCTTATTCAGCGACGGATTACTTGACATATTCCGCAAGGGAAGACATGACTCATTTCATAGTCACCAAAATAGCGGTGGCAAACGCTTTGAAAATGGCTGGAGTAGATTTATGGGATATGCAGGTTGTCGAGCTTTATGACCAATCCACCGTAATGGAGATGGTTTCACTTGAAGACTTGGGTTTCTGTGCTTCTGGAAAGGCTTGGGAAGACATTTATGAAAGCTGTCAAGATTACAAGGGGTACTACAAAATAGACGGCAAACAGCTTTTCGTGAATCTGAACGGCGGATTAAAGGCCGATGGAAACCCGTTAGGCGCCACTGGCGGAGCGCAGGTCTTTGAGGTTTTCAGGCAACTGCGAGGAGAAGCCGGTGAAAGACAAGCCAAATGCGACAAGGAATTGAAGCATGGTTGCGTGCTTGAGCTTGAAGGATTCGGAACTAAAGGCTATGTTCACGTTCTGGGGAGGAAGTAGAGCATGAGCAGCGAGCCGATAGAGAGAAGAGTTTCCTACTTAGGGGATAGATTAAGAGGAACACGGTGCCAAATCTGCGGAAGAGAATATTTCGAGATAAGGGATTACTGCGGAAACTGTGGTCGCAAGAGTTACGGAAAAATGGTTGACGCTGATCTCTTCTATGAGAAAGGCGACTTAGAAGTATGCACATTGGTAGATGAGCCGACAAACAAGTTCACAAAACTTGGTAGCTACATTTTTGGCATAGTATCATTTCATAATGGCAAAATACGTGTTCCTGGAAGACTGACGGATCGGATGATTAAGAACGATGAAGAAATCGATTTTTCGAATCTGGAAGGAAGACCTGTTGTTCCAAGGTTTAGGAGACGGTACTCAGTTGACAGGAGCGACGTTATACCCACGATTTCCTTGACGTTTACTTTTGCAGATGAGTTCTACCCACATCAAGAATATAGCATAGTCAAGCCAGAGAAGGAATATGATGCTCCAGGAATAGTGGGTTATGGCTTCTATTCTTCAAGATTCAGGATAAAAGAGAAGGACATTGTGCGAGCCGTTCCTTTCATTGATGAGGACTCTGTGACGGCCGCGGTTGAGGCTGGAAAACTGGCTTTGATACAATCAGGAGTTGACAGTTCGCTAGTTGGCAAAATCTACGTGGGTTCAGAGTCCAATCCATACGCGGTTAAACCTATAGCGTCAAAAGTTGCGCAAGTCTTGAAACTTGGCGAAGAGGACGAGGATGACGTGCAAGGAGTCGATGCCGTGGACACAGAATTCGCATGTAAGGCAGCCACAAGCGTGTTCAAAGACGCGGCCTCCCTAGTCAGTTACTCAAAGTCCAATATTCAAAACGCTATGGTCATCGGAACAGACAATTCTCAAGCAGCTCCGAGAGACAGCCCGGGTGGAGAGCTAGATCTTTTCGTGGGATACGGTGCAGCTGCTTACATCTTCGGAAGACACGATCTAATAGCGGAGATTGAAGGTTGGTATTCTTGCACTTCGGACACGCCTGATTTTTGGCGTAGAGATGGCGAGCCTTATCCCATGCATGGGGGGAGGTTCACTGGCGACCCAGCGTACTTCAAACACGTTAGAAAAGCCGCGAAGAAACTTATGGAGCGACTTCGACTACAGTCTCAAGACATTAGTTATTTCGTTGCTCATCAGCCTAATGCTCAATTTCCAGCGAGGATAGCAAAGGAGCTAGGTTTCAAAGAGGAACAATATCTCCCCTCGCTTCAGATCCTCAAGTTCGGTAACACGTATTCAGGAGCTTCACTCGTGGGTTTGGCTGCCATTTTGGATATTGCCAAGCCTGATGAACGAGTTCTAGTTGTCAGCTATGGTTCAGGGGCCGGAAGTGACGCTTATTCATTTGTAACAACCAACCAGATACTTGATAAGAGACAGCGCCAAAGACTAACAGTTAAATACCAAGCTGAAAACCCATTCTTGGAATACGTGGATTACACTACGTACAGGCGATTGAAAGCAGGAATGTAACGAATCCACGAAAACAAGGAGAAATCAAACGGTGACGGAACAACAAAAGAAATCAGGGTTAATACGCCAAATACTGAAAGTATTCTATGCTCCTCAAAAGGCCTTCAGGGATATATCGGAGAAACAGAAATATCTAGGCCCAGTTCTCGTCATGATAATTTTCGGTGCAATGTTTTCGCTGACGGCCTACACGTATCTGTCCAGAGCATACGTTGAGCAAACAATGCCTGTAACGGCCAATGGGGATCAATGGACTGAAAACAGCACATTATGGGCATCCAACGTCGTGATAACTGAAAGCGATGACCACATAAGCGGGGGTTTCTATGGAAACAAGAGCATAGACTTCTCAGCAACCAACAGCACGCGAATCTGGATGCTATTGGACAACATTGGGCCTGTTAACTGCTCAGGTTCACAGGGTTACAGGAATGTATCCATAAGAGTGAAACCAATATGCCCAAGTGACAACGAGATTGTCAACGCAAGTCTTTATCTTTATTCCAGTTCAACGGATTATTTCAACTTTAATCTTGCACCTCACCTTCTCTCATCCAACGGCACGTGGTTCAACTTCACGATTCCGTTAGGATCTGAAAACGGATGGTCAAGTAATGGAACAAGCGCGGAATGGGACAATATCAACAGCGTGAAACTTGATTTCGATTGGACCAAGAATGCAAACTTGACAGTTCGTGTGGATGGGCTGCTCTTTAGAGGTCTTTTCGAATCACCTCTGGAAAATGGTTTCAACACTCTATCAAGCTATTTCATGAGAGGATTGATGCAGTTCATAATCAGATGGGTTGTCGTCGCCACTTTCATCTACCTTTTGGCTAGATGGTTCGGAAATCCTGGTATTTGGAAACTTGCTTTGATTCTGACTGGATTTGCACTGATTCCCATGGTGGTACAAGCAGCGATTAACACAGCTGCATTCTCCACGTTGCCTACGCTCAACTATCCCTTCGAGTTCTTCGCGGGTGCCCAAGGAGAAACTCAAGCTATTACCGATCAAGTGATCGCAAACGAGTGGTTTGCTTCTCAAGTACTGAGGTTTGCTGAGATAGCAGCCTATGTTTGGATCATCGCGCTGTTGTCGGTTATGGTTCATGTTTCAGCAAAACTAGGTTGGCTCAAGAGTATCATCGTGGGTGCGGTGGCCTTCTTCACCAGCCTGTTGGTTGAGAGCTTCATTGCCTTCTAATCGAGAGGGCAGCTTTCAGGAAGCGTAGGAATGCAATACTGTTGGCACTCTCCTGTGCCAGTAGGTGCCCAGCAAAATTTATATGGCGGAAAGGCTGTTGTCCATGTAACTGGCCTTGACCAGCAACTCTAGTGTCAAAGACGCGGCACGCGGGGTTTCTATGGCGAGAGGCTGGTTCCGCGATAAGGATGAAACTTCAACATGCCAAGAAGGCTACCGGAAAAAACAAAAAACGCACCCAGAAAGTCGAGAAGATACGGAAATAAAAGCAGATTCAGGCCGAGCAAACCTTTCGTTCAATGTTCACCTGTAAAAGAGAACCAAGAGATTGAAGTTGTAATCGACGACATCGGAAGCAGAGGCGACGGAATAGCCAAAATTCAAGGTTACTTGATTTTTGTGCCCCGTAGCAAAATGGGAGAACGCGTGAAAGTCGAAATTCTGTCTGTGAGCGGCAAATTTGCAGTCGCGGAAAAAGCAGCACAGGTTGGGAATTGAATTGAAAATAAAAGAACTGCAGAATGGGATGAAACGCTTGGACATTGAGGGCAAAGTCACGGACAAGTCCGAGACACGTGAGGTCACGTCCAGATTCAAGAATGAAACTTACAAAGTGGCAAGCGCGGTGATTGCTGATGAAACTGGCACCGTAAAACTGACACTGTGGAATGAGCAAATCGACCAAGTCAACGTGGGCAACATAGTCAAAATTGAAAATGGCTATGTTTCAAGCTTCAGAGGAGAAATACAGTTAAACATTGGCAAGTTTGGGAAACTCACAGTCGAGTAAACCTGCAGTGTGAGATCGACCTAGCTGTTCCGTCTTGAGTTGATCAGAAGGAATCTTGGGATTGCGGGCAAGGTCCTTCTTAGATCAATTTGGCGAGTAAACCGTTTTTTGCTGATAGCTGGAGGATTCTTTTGTGGGCGTCACAAGACTTTGAAAGTCGCTACTGACGTGCTTTCTTTTTTTAAATAAAAAGAGTTGGTTAAGGGTGTGGTGCTTGCGATCTCAAATTGACTAGTTTGTTGTGTTGTCCGACGGTCTGTTCTAAACTTGTTCAAGTAGTGTGCTGAACGTGTCATGGTGGTCTTCTTCATCTTTCAAGATTCCCATGAAAAGGAAAGCGGTCGTTTCATCATTTTCTTTTCGGGCTACACCAATGATCTCTTTGTAGAGTTTCACAGCGTTTTCTTCGTCTTTGATGTCTTGTGTTATCATTTCTTTCAGGTTCTTGCCGACGTTGATTGGGTCTGGCTTCGTCGTCGGTATGCCGCCCAAATAGAATAGTCTTTCGGCAATGGCCTCGGCATGCTTCATCTCGGCTACAGCTATTTCCTGAAAAGCGTCTCTTGTCGCATAGCCCTTAACTCCGATCCATTGGACGTGTTGCCACATGTACTGAACGGCTACTTGCATTTCTCTGGCAATAGCCATGTTCAGCATATCTAACAGTTTTTTCGATGCCATATCTTTCACCTTGTTTTCATTCTGTCGTGCAGTTTGTTTATCTTCTTATATTAAACTTATCATATTAGGCAAGCTGTACAAAGAATCTTTGGAGGTTCCAGACGTCGAAGTGATCGGTGCGTGGTCATTTGAGTTTCGAGTATCCCAAACATATTCGTTTCGTATGCGAAAGATGCGCTCTGTGTTGTGGAGATACCAGTAGCAGAAACAGAACGATTCTGCTCCTAAAATCGGAAGCTGATCGCATATCGGAGAAAGCTTCGATGAATGCTGAAGAGTTCGCGGAAAAGGTTGAAGGGCATGATCCCTATATGTATCGTGCGAAGAAGACGCGTGAAGGAAAATGTGTCTTCTTGAGTGGAGAAACGTGCACTGTCTATTCAGTCAGACCGCTTATATGTAGGTTCTACCCATTCGAACTCAAACCTGCTGGCAATAAACGATATGTTTTCTCCTACACTGATGAATGCCCGTCGATTGGGAAAGGGCCTTGTCTTCGTAGAAGTTATTTTAGGGAGCTCTTTGATGAGTTGGAGCGTACAGTAAGAGAAGTCTAGAGTGAAAAGGAGCTTGACTTCTGAAATGGTGGTGAAGAGATGCCATTTGTGAAGGTCGCCGTCAAGAAGGACGTCGTGTCCGGCAGACTGATGAGCGTAGAAGCGAATGGCAATGCGATTCTCCTGACGAACTTGGGTAACCATTACTACGCGATCTGGGACACTTGCACCCACATCGGCTGCATGCTCTCAGACGGCGAGTTGACGGGCGAGAACGTCAAATGCGTTTGTCACGGATCGATATTCGGCCTCAAGACCGGAGGCGTTGCCAAAGGTTCAGCCCGACAGCCTGAACCAGCCTATCAGTGAAGGTTGAAGGCGAAGACATCATGGTCGCCGTGTGAAAGCACGTCTCAAGATGTTTGTGAGCATTGAAGTTGTGCACGCAATTGCAGAGCATCTATAAGGAGGCTCTCTTTTGATGACGTCAGTGACTGGCCTTATGAAATATAGAAACTTCGGAAAGCTACGCTGGAAAGTTTCAGCCCTGGGCTTCGGAGCGATGAGACTGCCCATAATAGGTAACGATGCTGCAAGGATCAACGAGCCCGAAGCGATCAGAATGATAAGGTATGCCATCGATCACGGTGTAAACTATGTAGACACTGCTTATCCATACCATGGGGGAAACAGCGAAACCTTGGTTGGCAAGGCTTTGAAGGATGGATACCGTGAAAAAGTCAAACTGGCCACTAAGATGCCGACTTGGCTTGTTAACTCTAAACAAGACATGGACAGGTACTTTGAAGAGCAGCTGAAGAGATTGGGAACCAATATTGATTTTTACCTGTTGCATGGCCTCAATAGGGAGCGGTGGCAGAAACTCGAAGCATTAGGCGTGATTGGCTGGGCTGAGAAGAAGATGGGCCAAGGAGGTTTTGGTCATCTGGGCTTTAGTTTCCACGATGAGTATGACGCTTTCGAAAACATCGTTGACAGCTACGAAAACTGGACGCTTTGCCAGATCCAATACAACTACGTGGATGTGCGATACCAAGCTGGTACTAGAGGACTCAAGTACGCAGCTTCGAAAGGGCTTGCCGTGGTCGTGATGGAGCCAATAGCCGGCGGAAGACTGGCCGTCAAGCCTCCAAAACCGATTCAAGAAATTTGGGACAAGGCGCGGGTTAAGAGAACAGGGGCAGAATGGGCGTTGCTTTGGGTTTGGAACCAGCCGGAAGTTTCTGTTGCACTCAGCGGCATGAGCAATATGCAACAAGTAAAAGAAAACGTGAGAACCACCAATAATTCAGGCATAAACAAACTCACGAAAGAAGAGTTGTCATTTATCAACCTGGCCAGACTGGAATACGCGAACGTAGGTTTCATCGGTTGCACGGGCTGCAGGTACTGCTCACCATGCTCTCAGGGCGTCAACATAGCTGAAATAATATCCTTGTATAACGAGTTCTACGTGAAGAAAATGAGCGATGAGGTCAAAGCTAAGTACTGGGAGCACATAGCTCCCGAAAGTCAAGCCAAAAAATGCGTGGCATGTGGAAAGTGTGAGGAACTTTGCCCTCAACACTTGCCCATCAGAGACGTACTCAGAAGAGCCACATGGATTTTTGGGCAGGAACCACCTAAACCAAGGAAATAGTGGATGATGACCGTTTTTGATAAAGGCTGTCATATTTGACTTGGATGGCGTAATCGTTGAAAGCGAGAATGCACACATCAAAGCTGAAAAGCAGACTTTTCAAAAATACGGCGTCCAAATATCTGCTGATGAACTTCATAAATACACTGGCGCTACAGCCAAGGTCATGTTTACTGAATTGATAACTAAGTACAAGCTTGACACAACGTTTGAAGAAATGTTTCGCCAGAAGGAAGACATACTCTACAAACTCTTGGAAGAAGATGCAGAGCCTACGAAAGGAGTCATTACGCTACTTTGGAAACTGAAATCAAGAAAAATCAGATTGGCGATAGGCTCCAGTTCTCCCAAGAAACAAATCAAATACGTCTTGAATAAGTTGGACATAGCGCATCTGTTTGATTCCGCGGTTGGAGCAGAAGACATTGCACACAGCAAACCAGACCCGGAGGTTTTTCTCAAGGCAGCCGCCCAACTCGGTGTGAGTCCAGGCGAGTGTTTGGTAATTGAGGATTCCAGTCTAGGCGTTGAAGCCGCGAAAAGCGCACATATGAAGTGCATCGGATTCAGAAACCCTAACAGCGGCAACCAAGACTTGTCCAAAGCAGACATAGTGACCGACGATTTTTCGCGATTGAACATAGACGCCGTTCTTTCATAAGCCCATAGCAGCCACGATTATTCTGACTTTGTTTGCATGTTTGATCCTCCTAATAGCTTGAAGTGTTCTCTGCAAAGTCTTTTCTTGGCTGTGATTTCTTGACAGCAGTTTCTGGCGCTTGCCCAATTCCGGTAACGTGCTTGGTTCGATCTTCTTGGGAAATCTTGAGAGTAAGATCTGAGATATATCGGGGCGACACTGGCAAGAATGATGTGAACCATGATCTAAACGTGCTGAGTATACTAGACGTCTTGTGGTGGGGTCGCTGGGATTTGAACCCAGGATTGCCAACGCCCCAGGCTGGTATACTGAACCAAGCTATACGACGACCCCACAGGGATAGACGAGTACCCCAGGGCGACGTTATTCTCTCTTTCTGAAGAGTTTATAGCTTTCCATTCTAACGATGGCATACTACCCTATCTGTCCACTTCTGGGGTGACTCGGTCCTTCTCATCGGAATCATTTGAGGGTTCAAAAACGCAAATATGGTTCGTTAGGTCTTTCTCAAGGTTTTCCCGTAAGGCATAGTAGCTTGCAAGAGAGAACATGAATGATGTGACGTTAAGGATGAGCTAATTCTTCATCGGTGCTTGCTCGCATCGTATTTCTCAGCTTATCCGGTGGTCGGCAAGGCCGAAGCAAAGAGAACTGTTCCTGTATTCGCTCTGTACCTTGTAATTGTCGAGAACCAACTTGTTCAAAACGTCCCAGAGTTCTTGTTAATCCTAATCCTGCCAATACTCATAATCGCAATACTAGTGACAGTCATTATTCTTGGAAAAAACACTGGTTCTAATTCTACTAGAATCTGATTTCCTGAAACAACGGCTATGCTGGTCGGCCTTCCACGGCTGGAATGAAAAAAGTGAATCTAGGCACCAGACTGAGACGGAAATGTGTTTCTTGGATTCGATTATCCGCGCTGTCACTCATATCGCGCTAGGTACAGCGGCTTACTCGCTTCCATCTTCATCTGATCCCTAAGGGCACTTTCTGACAAGCGACCAACATCAGTCTTTTTGTTCGCGTCTTTTGGCTTCATTTTAATCTATCTCATGTTCGTAGGAATGCTCAATATCTGATTTATGAATCCCGAATCAGTAACGGAGATTCTTTCAAGCGCGAGTCCATATCGACAATTTCAAAAAGGAATTTTGAACGCCTTCTGCTCAATCCGCCGTACTTTTCACTTTGATTTTCACGCCACGTTTCTCAAGTTCGTTCAGGAAAGCCTCGAAGATTTCACCACGCATTCCCAGATTTTCAGGTGGCACAACACCTTTCTCTTGTACACGCCTCTTTACCAGTAGTTGTGCCACTATTGAAGCTGGATAAGCCGTCGTTCTTGCCATGGCAGTTACGCCTTGCTTAGCATCGCAATAATCAAGCAAACGATACAAGTACTTCATACGTTTTTGGCCTTTGACGCCCGCAACTCCAACCTCCAACGCGACGACATCCTTGATCTCGGATCTTCGGAGTTTCTGTCCCAGTAGCTTTGCAGTCAGTTTTCTTGGCGACACTGCCGCGCCGTCAACCTCAATCTCTTTTTCCTCAAAGAATCCAAGAGCTCTTATCAGGTTTATCTTGTCTGCGTGCCCAGGGTATCTCAACGTTTTCTCCCACATGTTCCTTGCCTTTATCGTGTACATCAGTGTCCTTAATCCGTCAGTGTAGAAGGCTTCAAGTTTGCCGAAGCCAGGGAAAGCTATTTGCTCTAATCCAGTCAATGCCTCCACCTCGGCTATCTTGCCCATCTTGACGATTCTTGCTTTCCGCGTGTACTCGTCAATGAGGCTTTCAGGGGACCAAGTAATGCTGTAACCAAGAGGCGGAATAGGCTTTTCGGGGAGTCCGCCAACCACGATTTGAACGGTTTCAACAACGTCAAGTTTGCTTACAGCATGTCCAACAAGAACGTTGCTTATGCCTGGAGCCAATCCGCAGTCTGGAACGATGGTGACGTCATTTTTCAGAGCTTTGTCATTCAGGTCCAGCGGGTTTTCAGCCATGTAAGAAACATCAACCAAATCCTTTCCTGCAGCCACGCATGCTTCAGCGAAACCGTATCCGAGTTTGCCGGGCAGAAAACCCATCACCAAGTCAGAGTCTTTTAGCGTGTTTGTTAGTTCTTTATGGTTTGATACGTCGATTTGTTTCCATGAGACATTTTCTGTTCCTATTTTCTCGGCAACGGCTTTGGCTCTGGTCTTGTCGTTGTCCGCAACCGTCACCTCCGCTGATTTCACGTTTCTCGCTAGGTCTTCAGCCGCGACTGACCCAATGTTTCCGCATCCAGCAACTAGGACTTTCATGATGGCTAATCACTTTGTCATTGCCAATAAAACTTTTCTAAATGATCAAAGAGAATGTTCCAACGAAGCATCGATGGATCTTGATTATGTAGTTTACTTATAGAAGATTGATTTGAAAGTCTTATATACCCCAGAAGGGCCTATACGATTGAGCATCATGGCTGAGATTTGTCCAACCTGCGGGCTTCCCAAGGACTTATGTGCTTGTGGCGAAATCGCGAAAGAACAACAACGAATTCGCGTAAGGCTGGAAACACGGAAATATGGCAGACCAACAACCATAGTGGACGGCATAGACGAAAAGAACACAAACCTAGCTGGAATGGCTCAGAAACTCAAAGGCTTTTGTGCATGCGGAGGAACAGCCAAAAACGGTCTAATAATGCTTCAAGGAGACCACAGGGACAGAGTCCGCGAATATCTGGTTGACCTTGGGTACCCTGAAGGGAACATCCAAATTCAGTGACCAATGCAAAAGGTGTAAGCCCGCAATGAAGCTGCTGGAAGACATACGGGAAGTGTTGAAGGCGCTGAAGCACAGGAAACCCTCGGCAATTTACTGCCCACGGTGTGCCGGTCAGAAGATTCATCTCTCCAGTAGCTTTGACTACTGGCTTACACCCAGAAAGTACTTCTGCGAAGACTGTGGATACCTAGGTCAGGTAGTAATGGAACTTGAAAAAGAAGAAGATTAATAATGGCTTTGTTTTTTAGTCTGGAAGCACTAGGTTTAGCTGTCTCTTCAGAGTCTTGTATCTGTTTCTCACGGTGACTTCTGTGACACCTGCAGCCTCAGCAATGTCCTTCTGTGTTTTCTTCTCATTGTTCTGAAGACATGCGATGTACAAGGCTGCAGCAGCCAGTCCCATCGGGTCTTTTCCTGCAGCGGCTCGTCTTTTTCTGGCCTCTCTCAGAATCTGTATGGCCAGTCCCTGAGTCTTGCCTGAAATTCCTGTGTGCTCAGCAATCTTGGATACGTAGGTCAGTGGGTCAGCGATCGGCATGTGCACGTCAAGCTCACGTAATAGTAGCCTATAGCAGCGCGCAACGTCCTTCTTGTCGACGAGGCTTGCCTCAGCGATCTCGCGAAGCGTTCTCGGGGTTCCACTTGCTCGGCAGGCTGCGTATAGTGCAGCAGCAGCGATAGCTGCTATGGATCTGCCTCTGACTAGGCCCTTGTCCAGGGCTTTGCGGTAGATTACGGCTGCTTTTTCCTTGATTGGCGGCGGAATGTAGACTTTGTCTGCCAGTCTGTCCAACTCAGCCATTGCTTGAGCCAAGTTTCTGTCGACTGAAGAATGCACCCTTGAACGTATTTGCCACTTCCTCAAACGCCACATCTGCAAGCGCGTTGAGAGTGGAAGCTTTCTTCCGAAGGCGTCACGGTCAACTTGGCTTATCGCCGTTGACAGCCCTTTGTCGTGAACTGAGTAGGATGTTGGCACTCCGACGCGGCTTCTTGACGCTTTCTCCTCTTGTGTGAAGGCGCGCCACTCTGGACCCTTGTCCATCATTTGTTCGTAGAGCACGAGTCCACAGTCGCCGCAGACGGTTTCTCCAGTATCATAATCGTGCACAAGGTTGACGCTGCCACATTCAGGGCATTTGTCGATTAGACGTTGATGGGTTCTGCTTTCTTTTTTACTCATTTTTTCGCCTCTTCTTGAGTGCGAAGAACCGTCACTTTCATGTTCCTAAACTAGGGGTTCGGAATCAGAAAACTGCCCATCCGGTCCCCGCGGTAACCACCCAGTTGAGATGTTTTGATATATAAAGCTTACGATTCAGTTGAGCGTATCACTACCAGAAATCTTGAATACTAACATGAGCTATTGATTTCGTGAAAAAGAGGGGCTTGCAAGACGAAGCTTCCTGAGAACGTGCGAAAAACACTGGAAAAACTCGTGCGAGAGCTTGAGGCCAAGAGCCACGTTTTGGGGATAGGCTTGTTCGGAAGCTGGAGCCGAGGAGAAGCCACCTCAGCAAGCGACGTTGACCTGCTAATCCTTGATGACAGCAATCTCAAAGACGAGTACGTGGAAAGAATCAACCCAAGCGGCTTGATGGTCGACTTGGACCGTGTGCCCAAGCAATGGATCAACACGGTGATTCCACCTGACATGGACCAGAAACTGTATGAACTACAGATTTTCTTCGACCGAGACTGGGCACTGGCTAACACAAAGCTTTTGATGGCTAAGTTCTATGTTTCGGCGGAAAGGGTCAGCATCAGAACAGAAGCACATGTAGCGGATTTAGATATCTATCTGAGCCGCGCAACTTCAGCCTTTTCCAGAGAAGACTACCGTAGCGCCTTTCTTTTCTCAATCGTTGCTTTGGAAAGCGTTCTCAAAGTTCTGATTGAAATAGCATTACTGCCTTTCTCGAACAGCCATTTCGTGGAACGACTTGAGGCCTCCACTGCTAAACTCAGTATGCCAGACTTGTTCAATGAATACGTGAATTTGGCAAGATTGGAAGAGGTCAAAGCCTCGATTGCTAAGGAAAAACTGAAACTCTTCAGCGTGGTTTGGGACGAAATGAGCAACACAGTCAGAAGACACCCTCAGAAACGGGGGTCTTCGCACTTCCGGATCAGAGCCAGACTGAACTACTATCTGACTACGGCTTTCTTGCAGGGAATCATAACGCGTTCAAACTTCATGATCGATAATGAGAAACTCGTTGAATCCCTACACTACTTGAAAACTGTCTTCATCAATGCAGTTGAGAATTATGCCTGGCTGAAATCTTCAATCGACAAAACCAAAATCGACAACACCCTACTGATACGTTCCCTGGAAAGCTTGGAAAAGAAGAACCCCAAGAACTACGAGCGTATTGTCGATTTTCTGGATCTGAAGAATATTGAGAGGCTGGATGCCGCGAGAGCGATCCGGAGAACCAAGGAAGTCATGTTCAGAGTTCGCAGAGATAGGAAAGTTTTAATCAAAAACAATCTAACTAAGAGCTGACTCCCAAGAAGCCTATGACGCGAAGCCCGGTGGTGTAGTGGCCAAGCATAGCGGGCTTTGGACCCGCCGACGAGAGTTCGAATCTCTCCCGGGCTACCATCCTACGACGTCAGCTTTGCCGCTTATTGGAGTATCAAGGTGTGAGAGTTGTTTCGTTGATTGCATATAGATAATGGAACGTGGATTCGCTACGATCAGTGCTTCGCCATGAGATTTCAGAAGTGATGACGTACAATGAGTATGTGGTCGTGTTTGGTATTCCGATTTTCAAGTATACATATAGATACGATGTTTTGGTATTGGTCGATTGGAGGTTGCTCACGCTTATGTATATGGTTGCGTTGTTTGCCAAATCATAGGATAAACCTTCTGACTGAGTGATGTTTTCATCAGTGATGATTATTTGGCTGCTCAATGTGCCATTATGGAAACCTATTGTCGCACATGATAGGCGGAAAATGTTTGATTCAGAATCTAATCAGATTCCAGTTCGCGTTACTATCTCATCACTCATCTATATTCTTGCCAGCGACCCTTCATAGTTTAGAACAACATGCTTTTTTCCTTTCTGAATGACTTTGTGCCCTTCTCTTTCCAAGAGTTTCTTTTGGGTCTCCACGCCTCCGGGATACTTCTCATTCAATTCCCCACCTGTCTTCAGAGTGCGCCAGTACGGAGTATTGTCTTTTCCGTCTTTCTGTTTTCGTTCTTCAGCGGCGTTTGCTGCAACCCAAGCAAATATGCCAGTTGTGATAGGGCATCCAATCGTTGCCTTGTGTTTCCTTGCTAATGCGGCACGAATCTCGTTAATCGTCGTGAGTTTTCCTTCAGGTATTCTTCTCATGATCTCGTCGACTTCCTTGGGCGCTGGGATAACTACTGTGCCTGTGCCCCATCTCTTGCTCATCTTTCCAGTTATTCGTTCCACTCTAGGCAGACCCTTGCTGTCTTCCAGCTTTTCGCACCAACTCTTTCTTTTCGCCATGGTCATCCCAGAAGGAATTGTTTCACCCGTTTTCCATTTAAGCCTTGGGCTTCGCCACCAACCTTGTGCAAGGCAGAACCTGTTTTGCTGGACCAAACATTTCCAGGCGATGTAAATGGCGACCTTAGAGTCAACTCAAGAGACCTGAACAAGCTCTTGACCGCATATGGCTCACGATTCTACAACCCGAACTGCGACATCGACGACACCCGCAAAATCGGCCCCATAGACCTTTACGTACTGCTCAGCCACTACGGTTGGCACTACCTATAAACCCATATTTTTTGTTAATGAATGCGTCAATTGCAAACACTGAAGTTTTCTAAGAAGGTTCGGCGGCATCACAGAAATGGTGTTGAGGGTGCAGCTAGATCGAAGATCATATATGTATCCAACGCAGAACGCTATTTGGTGTTAATTTGCAGAAAGATGAAGAAGTGCTAGAAGAGCTACGACGCATCAGAAAAGCATTGGAACCTAAAGCTGCGCCACCTGCCGCTGCACCGAAGGGCATGTGGGGTGAGTTCATGGATTTCATTTCGAAATACAAAGTCTTGGGTCTCGCGGTTGGCTTCATCCTGGGCCTCTACCTCGGAAACCTAGTACAAGCGCTTGTGAAGGATTTGATAATGCCCATCATAGGGTTAGCAGTTCCGGGTCTGGGCAACTTGGCAACCTACGTTGTCACTGTCATGTCACAAGCATTCGGAGTCGGAGATTTCTTGGTGGCATTGATAACCTTCCTCATCGTAGCATTCGTGGTCTTCCTCATTGTGAAGATCACTAAGAAATGGGGAATAGACTAGCTAGAGACTCCCTCCTTCTCCTTTTTCTGTTTAGACGCCCTCAATCATAGTTGTTGGATTCCAAACCGCTCCGTACAGGTTTATATCGTTCTTCAGAGAACGACAACAACCATGTCCAAGGAGCAAACAAAGAGTACAATCCGAACATTCGCGTTGGCTTCTTTCTTGAATGATTTTGGCTCGGACATGATCTACCCAGTTTGGCCAGTGTTCGTGAGTGCAGTCTTAGGCGCTGACTTGACAGTGTTGGGCTTCTTAGACGGTCTAGGCGACGCGATAGTGTCAGTATCGCAGGCAGCTTCTGGCTACGTGTCGGACAGGATTAGGAAGAGAAAGGTCTTTGTGTGGACTGGCTATTTATTAGGTTCAGCTTCGAGAATGGGCTATTCTCTCTCTACAGCATGGCAGCATTTGGTTCCATTCAGAATCATGGATAGAGCAGGAAAAATGCGAGGTGCCCCAAGAGACGCGATGATTGCCGACGAATCCACAAGAGAGAACAGGGGAAGAAACTTCGGCCTGTTACGGGCCATTGACAATCTTGGAGCGGTATGCGGTATTATCGTCTGCACGGTTGTCTTGTATTTTGGTTTGTTGGATTTCAGGAAGCTTTTCTTTTTTGCTTCAATTCCTTCAATACTTGGTGCCCTGCTGATATTGTTCCTGATCAAAGAAAAAAGGCTTGCACTTGGCCGAATCTGCAAGGGACTCTCGTTCAAGGATTTGGATGGGAACTTCAGACTGTTTCTGTCGCTAAGTGCCTTTTTTGCTCTCGGTTCTTTCAGTTACTCTTTCCTGCTGCTGATCGCAGAGTGTATTGGTTTTGGAGTGCAATTTCTGCCTTTATTGTATCTTCTGTTTACCGCGGTAGCGTCTCTCGTGTCTTTACCTTTTGGAAAACTTTCAGACAAAATTGGTAGAAGCTTCGTTTTGATGCTTTCTTATGTTCTGTGGGGGCTTGTCAGTCTGACTCTTATTCTCATTCAGAGCTATTGGGCAGTCGTTCTCTGTTTTGTTCTCTACGGTCTGCACAAGGGGGCACTTGATCCAGTGCAGAGGACACTAGTTTCAGAGCTAGCCCCACGAGACTACAAAGCCAGTAGTCTAGGCGGCTTCCAACTAGTAGTCGGCCTATGTGCCCTTCCATCCTCCTTGATCACGGGACTGCTGTGGGATCAGACCAAATCATTCGTTACTTCATTGTATCTCTCGCTCTGCCTGACCTTCTTGGCACTGCTGATGTTACTGTTTGTCAAAGAGAAACAAACTCTGAACTGAAAGACCCAAGGAGAGAAAGCTTTTATTAAAGCTCAAAACTTAGGTTGGCAGTACTTCAAAAGATGATGCTAATGGATTTGCAGAAGGGAGACTTCGCAGTAATAAACTACACGGCCAAGGTGAAGGAAACAGGCGAAGTGTTCGACACAACCATTGAAGACGTCGCCAAAAAGGAACGACTATACAAAGAGGGTGATACCTACGAACCTAAGCTGGTCGTCGTGGGCGAAGGGTGGGTTCTTAAGGCCCTGGACGAGAGCCTAACAACGATGGAGACAGGCAAAGCCTCTTCGGTTGAGATACTCCCAGACAAAGCTTTCGGTCCGAGAGACCCAGAAAAGGTGAAACGCGTTCCATTGAAGCAGCTACTCGTAAAAGACATAGTTCCAACCATCGGAATGCGTCTCGAATACGGTGGCAAAAACGCTACTGTGCGGGCGATAGGCGCAGGACGTGTCCTACTGGACTTCAACCCTCCTTTGGCTGGAAAAACCCTTGTCTACGACGTCACGATAGAAAAGAAGCTTGAAGCTGACGAAGAGAAAATCGCTGCCCTCATCCACAGAAGAACACCTGCCATAGAAGGAAACAAATTCACATTCAGCATCAAGACTAAAGTCGTCAACGTAGAAATGCCCGAAGACGCCTTCTACTTGGAAGGCGTGCAACTGGCAAAGAGGGGTATAGCATTAGACATCCAGCGGTTTTTCCCCGAAATTGCCTCAGTCAAGTTTACAGAAACGTTTAAATCTGAACCTAAGAAAGCTGAAACAAAGAAAACCGAGAAAACAGATGCTGAAAAACAAGACAAACCCGAGACTCAAGCTTGACTCAAACTACCCCAGTTGCCTTTACCAGTTTTTCACGATCCTGCGCGCCCAAGTCCATTTTGTTCAATATAGTGTATCGTTCGGGTCTTATGGTTGCTGCCATTTCCAAAGCCTTCACCACGTCCTCCTCTGCAGCACCCAAATCGGAAGCTGTTGTAGGCGCTCCAAGCTTCTCCAAAGTCGCTCTTACATCATTCCACCGTGTCTTGTGCAGATTAGCCATCATTATCGTGCCAACTCCACATCGTTCGCCATGCATAGAATGGTTGGGTCTGATAAATTCAAGCGCGTGACTGAACACGTGCTCGGAACCGCTACAGGGGCGACTGCTTCCAGCTATGCTCATGGAAACCCCACAACTTATCAGAGCTTCCAACAGCACGCGAGCTCCTTCTTCTGTCTCTTGCTTAATCAGATCAGCACTTTCCATTATGAGTTTGGCGCTCATCAACGCTAAGCTCGCAGCATACGTTCCATAGTACTCGTTTTTTTCTGCATGTGCAAGTTTCCAATCCCTTACGGCGGTAAGCTTTGCTATTACGTCGCCGCATCCACTGATGATGAAGCGCCAAGGCGCCTGCATGATTATGTTCGTATCAGCTATAATGGCGATCGGTGCTTGAGACATGACTGAGAAGGGCTTGTCTAGTCCCTTGATAGAAGATAGTGGGCTGGCGATGCCGTCATGCGACGCTGTTGTTGGAATGCTGATGAATGGAGTTTCCTGATGGGCTGAACTGCATTTTGCGACGTCAATTTTCGTTCCGCCACCGACGCCGAAAACGACTTGCGGCCTCAGAATCCTGATTTTCTCCTCCGCAGTCTCAACGTCCATGATCGTTGCTGTCTCGACGAGAAGAGTGTTGACTTCCATTTTGTCATCTTCCAAAAGCTCCTTCACAGTCTTTCCGGCGATGTCATAAGTCTTCTTGCCCGCGATTATGAGAGCTGAGTTTCTAAATCCAAGTTTTCTAGAGATTTCAGGAACGCGTTCTAGGGCTCCGTTTCCCACGATCACTTCTCTTGGAAGCTGCATATGATGGTGTTTAAGATACAAATCGATCACAGGGTTCACGTTTGCTTCTTATTCCATAGCAATGTGACTCCAATGGTTCTTAAACCAAGCGGTTTTTCGTCAGAACGTGTTCTTTCCATTGACTGAGCGTAACCGTAATGTTAATAAATCGCATGGCAAGATTAAATGATGCTACTTCCTTGCGAAGTAATTCCGCGACATTTAGGTTTTGGGTGAAATTACCATGATAAACAATGATGAAGTAAACAGGTTAGTATTGAGAGGAACAACCACAATAGGCGTCGTTTGCAGAGACGGCGTGATACTTGCCTCAGACACACGTGTCACGATGGGCTACTACGTGGCTCACAAGCATGGAAAGAAAGTTTATAGGATAGACGATCACTTGGCCATGACTATAGCTGGAACTGTTGCTGACGCACAAAGAGTCGTTGACATACTGATTGCCAACGCTCAACTGTACAAGATAAACAGCGGCCGACCTATTCCTGTGAGTTCAGCCTCAAGGTTCATAGCAAATCTGATGTTCTCCGCCCGTTACGTGCCGCTGCAAACAGAAGCTCTGATTGGCGGTGTCGACGAGTCCGGCCCACACCTATTCCGGCTGGATCCCTTCGGGACTCTGACAGAAGAGAAATGCGTTTCCACAGGTTCAGGTTCACCTGTAGCCTATGGAGTACTGGAGGACAAGTACAAAGAGGAACAATCCATTGTTGAGATTTTGCCAGTCGTGATCAAGGCCGTGGATGCTGCGATGAAACGGAACGTGGGAACAGGGGATAGCTTCAATGTTTCAGTAATAGACAACAAAGGCTATCGTGAGTTGACGGAGAAAGAAAAGAAGAGAATTCTGTCAAGCTGAGGAAGCAGAGGTTGTGGCACCGATTTCTGAAAAAGACAAGATAGAAATAAGCCAATACATCCTGCATCACGTTCCTAGTGAGGCTGAAGTCACTAGGATAGAGTATGAAGGCCCTACGTTGGCCGTTTACACTAAGAGACCGGAGGTCTTGGTTGACCAGAGCAACCTAATTGCTGAGATTGTCAATGTCATCAGAAAGAGAATAGTCATTAGATCCGACCCCTCAGTTAGACTCCCTGAAAACGAAGCAGAAAAAAAGGCACGTGAAATAATCTCGCCGGAGGCTGAGGTCACTGAAGTGAACTTTGACCCAAGCCTTGGAGAAATCCTTATCGAAGCGAAGAAACCTGGGGTCGTCATTGGAAAAAACGGTATGGTCTTGCAGGAGATCATTAAACGCACCAAATGGCGGCCGCAAGTTCTTAGAAGTCCTCCTTTGCGTTCCAAAATAGTGATGCACATGCGGCACTACTTGCATTCTGAAAGCAAAGAGAGAGAACGCGTACTTCGCACGGTCGGTGAAAGGATTTTCCGACCTAAGATTTACGAAGTGGGTGATGTCCGGATAACAGCTCTTGGCGGGGTTCAACAGGTCGGCAGATCAGCCTTTCTTCTTCAGACAAGAGAGAGCAACGTGTTGCTAGATTGCGGCACGAATCCTGGCTCAACAAAGCCTTTTGAGGCTTTTCCAAGATTTGACAATCCAGCATTCGAAATAGACTCCTTGGATGCTGTCGTAATCAGTCATGCACATCTTGATCATTGTGGACTGGTTCCTTTTCTCTTCAAGTATGGCTATGATGGCCCAGTTTATTGTTCTGCACCCACCTCAAGCCTGATGACTCTGCTTCAACTTGACTACTTGGACGTTGCCAACAAGCAGGGAACAATACCTTATTATGATCAGAAGGATGTTCGAGAATGTGTTTTGCATACAAACGCGCTACGGTATGGAGTCGTTACAGACATCGCGCCGGACATTCGTCTGACACTTCACAATGCTGGGCACATTCTAGGTTCCTCAATGGTTCATTTACACATAGGCGAAGGCCTGCATAACGTGGTTTACACTGGCGACTACAAGTACGCTAGAACCATGCTCTTAGAAGCAGCGACAACGGAGTTTCCCCGTGTTGAAACATTGATAACCGAAAGCACGTATGGCGGTCCCGACGACATCATGCCCTCGCGCGTTGAAGCCGAGGAACACATGACGAGAGTCGTAAATGAGACCTTAGAACGCAAAGGCAAAGTCTTGATACCTGTGCCTGCGGTTGGCAGGGCTCAAGAGATTATGCTGGTTCTTGATGGTTACATGCGGCGTGGCTTGATGAAAGAAGCACCCGTGTTCATTGAGGGCATGATTTCTGAAGCGACGGCTATTCACACGGCCTTTCCGGAGTATCTGGGTAGAGAGGTTCGGCAAAGCATATTGCATGATGGAATCAATCCTTTTCAATCTGACTATTTCACTCTTGTTGAGCATCCTAATGTTAGGCAGGGCGTCATTGACGGTGCGCCTTGTATCGTCATGGCGACTTCTGGAATGCTTGAAGGCGGTCCTGTAATAGAGTATTTCAAGAGCTTGGCTGCTGATGAGAGAAACACAGTGATCTTTGTCAGCTACCAGATTGAAGGCACCTTGGGTAGGAGAGTTCAGAAGGGTCTGAGCGAAGTAGCCCTGATGAACAATGAGGGCAAGATGGACATAGCAAAGGTCAGGTTACACGTGGACTCCATTGAGGGTTTCTCTGGGCACTCGGACAGGAGGCAGATAATTAACTATATCACCCATTTGAACCCGAAGCCTGAAAGAGTCGTAGTCTGTCACGGCGAACGAGCAAAATGCTTAGGCATTGCAGACTTTCTGTCTAGAAGATGCGAGATCGACGCTTTTGCGCCAGCATTGATGGAGACTTTCAGGCTGCTGTAGGTATAGGCTCGCTAGAAACCGGAGTTTTCTCACGCCAAACCCTAACGTTCTGTGGGCATACGACCACGCGTTCCTCGCCGAGTCTCGCGATGTCTCCGTCAATGGATTCGGCGAATTCACACAGCTCGTTTATTGCATGCTTAACATCGTCTATGCTTTTGCTTGCAAGAGGCGTTATTCTGAGGATCAATATGTTTCCAGACTTTACTTCGTTTTTCACGTTGTCCAAGTCTGATAGGCTGCGGAGCGGCATGGCTTTTAGGTAGGTCTTGCCAGAAGCGTTGCTCTTGGCTTCAGCTTTCTTTTCCACTTTTTTGGGTTTGCGCAGTAATCCGCCTAGTCCTGGCAAGTAGTTCCTCTCTTGACATTCCTATCTTGCTTTTCGAGAGTTTAAGTGTTTCTTATTTCCGCGTCTGAATTGCTAATGTTGTTTGCGGTATTAAAGTGTTCTAGTGGTTCTAAGTGCAGGTTTCACTCTTGTCGCACAATGGTTCAGTTCGAAACGTCTATACAGCTGGTTACTGCGCGAATATCTAAGCTATTCTTAATGTGTGAATTGTTTTATGAAATTCCATATATTGTCACTCACAAAGTGAATATTCTTGACTGTGGAGCCTTGTTTGGCGTTCTTTGCATTTTCTGAACTGAGTAGGCTCTGTCCGACGGCTATTGCTTTGCCGTGCTTCTCGTCCAAGACCAGAACGATGTCTCCCTCTTCAAAATCCCCTTCATAACGTCTAATCCCTGGAGCCATTATGTTTGCGCCTTTGCAGACATACGGAACAGCGCCCATGTCCACTATAATCTTGGGAGCCATGGCCAGAAACTCTTCAAAAACTAGAGTTGGAAAGATCTCTTCTCCAATCTTGAACATAAGGGGCTTGCCATTCACAAGGAGTATGTCGCCAAAATCTGCTTCGACGACTTCAAAACCGGTTTTTTCTTTGAAAATCTGTCCAAGACTGATTTTGAATTTTTCTGAGGCCTTGGTTAAGAGAGCTTTTGTTTCTTTGTCCTTCAGAAAGTATCTTCTTTGTCGTGCTTTCATGTGCCTCTTCACTTAGATAGGTTTAAATGTAATAAGTTTAAGTATAAAAGGCATAAAAAGAATGTTGAGCGTGCCTAGAATGAGCGAAATGACGACTGAAATCCTCGAAGAGAACATTAGTAAGATAGTGCTTGTAAGATTGAAAGGTGGAAGAAGCCTACGCGGACGATTGAAAGGTTTTGACCAGCACCTGAACTTGGTTTTAGAAGAAACAGAAGACACGACCACTTCTGAAAACGTTAAGAAGCTCGGAACTATAATCGTCCGTGGAGACAATGTTGTTCTGATTTCACCGCCTCCAAGGTGACGGCGTTGGGAAAAGGAACACCGTCAATGGGTAAAAGGGCAGGCAAAACCGTTCACATACGGTGCAGACGGTGTGGGAGAAGATCATACAGTGTTGCAAAGAGACGATGCGCTGCTTGTGGTTACGGCGAAACGACAACTATACGTAAATATTCATGGCAGACCAAGAATTTACACAGGGAAAGACTGCGCTGAAACAATTCTGCCCTTATGTTGACTGGTAGTAGCCTTTGTCAACTTTGACAAAGATTAGAGGTCCCTTGCTCTGAGCCAGCTCTCTGGCTTTTCTCAAAGTGTCGTTGAGTAGGGTCAAAACTTGTTCTTCCTCTCTTGAGTATTTCTTCTTGTTTTCACCGAGTTCCATTTTCAAGAGGTTCTCTGCAAGGATGGATGTGCCGCAGATTTCTCCATTCTTGACTAGCGTAAGAGTCACGATTTCCTCTATTTCCTGTCGGCTCGACAGCCTTCTCCAAATTGGCTCTGCGTTGTTAAGGACTTTTGTGACTTTGTTCCAGCGATTGGAGTTTTCATTGCCTATCAGTAGCTTCACTCTTTCTTTCCATTTCCTGAGCCACATTCCAGTCCAAATACTCATGAATTCTTCAAGTTCGCCTCGATTCTCATTGAAGAACTTCTCCAGTCTTTCCGCGATCTCGCAGTCGTTGGCTTCTTTGCCGATCAGTTCCCAATGAACCTTAAGATAGTTGATCAAGTCCTGGCAAGCTATTTGGAGCACTTTACGGTCCGAACCGAGAATATCCAGCATGGGATTCTTGTCTTTGAGTTTCTCCGACAACAACGTTTCCACAAAGTTCATGGGATATTCCCGCTTCGAAGCCTTCTCCACTCAAAACAAGGGCATGAAGCGTTAATTAAGCTTTATTCGTGTTTGGTTCTATAACTTTATTCGATAATTTTCAGCCATATTTCGGTTTCAGGAATATTGCAAAGCCCTCTTCTTTGGCTATTCTAGAAAATCTGGGAGTTCGCTGACGCTTTCCAAGATTAGGTCTGGTTTCTCCGTTTCCAACTCTTCGCGAGAGAAAATTCCAGATAAAACCGCAACTGTTTGTGCTCCAGCGTTTTTTCCAGCTCTTATGTCTACTACGGAGTCGCCTACGATTATGCATTCATGTGTTTCTACACCGAGTCTTCTTGTGCATTCTATTAATGCTTCTGGGGAAGGCTTAGGTCTGCAAGGGTCAAGTGCAGTTATTACCTGTTGAAAGTATTTCGCCAGGCCAAACCTTTCCAGCTCTTCTAACACTTCTCTTCTGGGAA
>Ga0315288_10000859_pt1 | contig 38783 bp, 34 predicted proteins | sample YL17G11_20_MG_FD_203454 | JGI IMG/M metagenome (GOLD analysis project Ga0315288, IMG submission 203454) | Sediment microbial communities from Yellowstone Lake, YNP, Wyoming, USA - YL17G11_20 | ecosystem: Environmental > Aquatic > Freshwater > Lake > Sediment | place: USA: Wyoming | collected...
GATCGTCGACCCCACCGGTGTGGGAGACGCCTTTCGTGGCGGCTTTCTCGCAGGTCACAGCCACGGTTGGGATTGGAAACTCTGCGGCGAGGTGGGCGCCCTGGCTGCTGTATACTGCCTCGAGTGCCGCGGCCCTCAAAATCATTCATTCACCCGGCCGGAGTTCGTGCAGCGCTTCAGGCGTCATTTTGATGACAAGGGCAAATTGGATCAGATCCTCGCATAGAAGCTCCATGCCGAGAACGAAAGGAAGGCAGCAAGCATGAGCGACAAATACGATATCAAGGACATCAATCAGGCCGAGGGCGGCCGCCGGCGCATAGACTGGGCCGAGCGGGAGATGCCCGTCCTGCGTCAGATCCGTGAGCGCTTCAACAAAGAGAAGCCGCTGAAGGGAATCCGTCTTTCGGCTTGCCTGCATGTAACGACCGAGACGGCCAATCTTGCGCGGACGCTGCACGACGGGGGAGCCGACCTGGTGTTGACCGCATCCAACCCGCTGTCGACGCAAGACGATGTAGCCGCGGCGCTGGTCAACATGTATGAGATCCCGACCTTTGCCATCAAGGGCGAGGACAATGTGACGTACTACAAGCACATCGGCGCGGCGCTGGACCACAAGCCGCACATGACCATGGACGACGGCGCTGACCTGGTTTCCACGATCCACAAGGAGCGGCGCGAGCTGCTGCCAGAGATCATCGGGGGCACCGAGGAGACCACCACTGGCGTCATCCGCCTGCGCGCCATGGCGGCGGACAACATGCTGCAGTTCCCAGTAGTCGCCGTCAACGATGCCATGACCAAGCACCTATTCGACAACCGCTATGGCACGGGACAATCCACGCTGGACGGCATTGTGCGCGCCACCAACGTCCTGCTGGCGGGCAAGCGGTTTGTGGTGGCAGGCTATGGATGGTGCGGACGGGGCCTGGCCTCACGTGCTCGCGGCATGGGCGCACAGGTGATTGTCACGGAAGTGGATCCGCTCAAGGCTTTGGAAGCCACAATGGATGGCTACGAGGTCATGCCGATGCCGGATGCGGCCAGGATCGGGGATATTTTCTGCACGGTGACGGGCGACATCAACGTCATCGACGGGCTTCATTTTCAGGCCATGAAGGACGGCGCGATCGTCGCCAATTCGGGCCACTTCAACGTGGAGATCAACATCCCCGCGCTGGAGAAGATGTCGACCGGCAAGCCGAATCTGGTGCGGCCCTTTGTGGAGCAGTACACGACGAAGGACGGCCGCAAGATCAACATCCTCGCTGAGGGACGCCTGATCAACCTGGCCGCGGCTGAAGGCCACCCGGCTTCTGTCATGGACATGTCCTTCGCCAACCAGGCCCTGGCCGCGGAGTACATGGTCAAGAATGCCAGCAAGCTTGAAAAGCGCGTCTACTCCGTGCCGGCAGAGATCGATGCGGAGATCGCCCGCATCAAACTGGAGGCCATGGGCGTCAAGATCGACAAGCTCACCGACGAGCAGCTCAAGTACCTGAGTTCCTGGGAAGAGGGCACCTAGTTCGGATTCTGCGCAACGATTGGTGGGGAACGACCCCGCGCACGCCGCTCGGGACGCCGCTGCGTTGACGTGGGCGACGCGGTGTCCCTGTACGATGAGATGTGGGAGGAGATACCGGCCAGAGAGTAGCGCCCGGTTCTGGGCAGTGCGGCCAGCGTCAAAAGAAAAGGGCCCTCGCGGATGTCCGCGAGGGCCCTTTTCCTTCTGTCTGAGCTTAAGGGCACTGGGCGTAGAGCTCTCTCCACTCCGAATTGCCGCTGCCGTTGAAAGCCCTGATGGAGTACTTCACACCGGGGGGCCTCCCCGGATCAGGGGTCGCGAGCAGGAGAATCGAGATCTTCGTATCATCCTCCACACCGGTCGAATTGGCGCTGAGTGTGAATTTCAGCTCGTCCCCCCGATAGACGCGATACCCTTCCTCGTTGGTCGCGACGTCGGTCCACGTCAGCTCAACGTGAAGGTTTTTCACGAAGATCAGCCCTGTGGGGCTGCAGGAGGTGCTGGCCTTGAAATTCTCCGGCGCAGCGGGCTTCGAGGGAGTCGGCGTTGGCGGCTGTGGGTATTCGGGCAGCGGACCGATGTTGCCGCTCACCGTAGCATATTGTCCCCACAGCCAGCACTGCCCGTTCGGATACTTGACGATCCAGTAGCCGCTCGGCGTGTGCTTGCCCACCACTTCCGCGACCTGTCCGGGCTGCATCGTCCAGAGCAGGTCGTACGCCACGCTGGGTCCAGTGCGGCAGTTCGTGGCTGAACTGACGCTGACCTGCGGGACGGTCGGCGTGTTGGTCGCCGCGGGGGTGGGAGTTTCGGTTGGTGGTCCCGGGGTTTGCGTCGGCGCCTGCAGTGTAAGGGCTTGAGCCGTGATGGTAGCCGCCAGGTCCGGCTCAGCCGCATTTGACTGGTCGCCGCCCGGCGTCTGGCCGACGGTGCAGGCCAACGCAGCGACAAGGATGGCATTTAGGGCAAAGATAATGCGTTTGGATTTCATACTCCATCTCCTCTTGACGCAATTGTAACCGCAGTCATTTCCGTACCTGCGCCGCCCTCGCAGCCGACAAGGTCAAGCCTGCACATTCGGTGGGAGCCTCCGACCCCGCGAGTATCTCGGAAGGAAGCCGAAGATCAAACTGCTGGACTAGGCCGAAGCTCTTCGAGACGATTATGCCCGCAGGCGGCGTCGCGGCAGCAAGGTGCGCTTGGTGGATCCCGCCCAGTCCACGTCGCCTGACTCAAGGATCACCTTGTTGGATGGTACGAGCAGCGAGCTGGCCGAGACGCCCGAGCCCGAGGACCGTTCGGACAGCGATGGGGTGCCGGCCACAAGATCGGCCTCTGGAAGCTCCAACCATGCAGGCCAGCGGCGCCCTTCTCAAAAGGGAAGCCTTCTGATACTATTCAGTTCGCACGCCGACCCTTGCAGGTAAGCCTCGGCCCTCCGGCTGGGGCTTTTTTGTGCCGGGTCGCGGAGAACAAGCATGCTGAAAGAAAGAACGGACCTCCGCAACATTGCCATCATTGCGCATGTGGACCACGGCAAGACCACGCTGGTGGATTTCCTGCTGCGGCAGGCCCACACTTTTCGCGAGAATCAACAGGTGGCCGACCGCGTCATGGATTCCAATGCGCTGGAGCGCGAGCGTGGCATTACCATCCTTGCCAAGAACACCGCAATTTCGATCTTCGATGCCGTAGCCAATCAGCAGGTGAAGATCAACATCGTGGATACGCCCGGACATGCCGATTTCGGCGGTGAGGTCGAGCGCGTGATGAACATGGTGGACGGCGTGCTGCTCCTGGTCGACGCGGCCGAAGGGCCCATGCCGCAGACACGCTTCGTTCTCAAGAAGGCACTGGCCATGGGCCACAAGGCCGTTGTGGTGATCAACAAGGTCGACCGCCGGGATGCCGAACCCGCCCGCGTCCTCAACGAGACGTTCGATCTGTTCATCGAGCTGGGTGCCAGCGAGGATCAGGCGGACTTTCCGGTGATCTATGCCCAGGCGACAACAGGCCGCGCAGGCACAACTCCCGAGCTGGGGCCTGATCTGCAGTCGCTTTTTGAGGTCATCCTGCGGCACATCCCCGCGCCTCGGACCGACCCCAATGCGCCATTGCAGATGCTCATCACGACCCTGGGATACGACGATTACCGCGGCGTGACCGCAGTCGGCCGGATCTTCGCCGGCACGATCAAGGCTGGCCAGAAACTTGCGCGCATGACCCTGGATGGACGGACGCTGCCTGAGACGGCGCGCTACCTGTATACATTCCAGGGACTGAACAAGGTTGAGATCGAGGAGGCACACGCGGGCGATATCGTCTCGCTGGCCGGTCTGGAGGGCATCGCCATCGGCGAGACCCTGGCCGATCCCGACGGCCCGGTGGCGCTGCCCACCATTAAGGTCGAAGAGCCCACTGTCCGCATGACCTTCGGCGTGAATACCGCGCCCTTCTCCGGCAGAGAGGGCAAGTGGGGCACGTCGCGCAATCTGCGCGAGCGCCTGTTCGAGGAGCTGCGCACAAATGTGGCCCTGCTCGTGGAGGAAACGGAATCCGCAGAGACATTCCTTGTTTCCGGGCGCGGCGAGCTGCACCTGGGGATTCTGATTGAGAACATGAGGCGCGAGGGCTACGAGTTTCAGGTTTCGAGGCCCGAGGTCATCTTCCGAAGAGCGATTGACGGTTCCCTGCTTGAGCCGTATGAGGAAGTGCACATCGAGACGAGTACCGAGACGGTGGGTGTGGTCGTGGAGATGCTTGGGGCGCGCCGCGGACGGATGCTGGGTATGCAGGACGCCGGCCAGGGCACAACGCGCATCACCTACCTGGCGCCTACGCGCGGGCTGCTCGGTTTCCGATATCAGTTCCTGACGTCCACCCGCGGCGCAGGCGTGATGCACACCGTGTTCCATGGATACGATGAGATGGCTGGACCGATGGCGACCCGGAGCTCTGGATCCATCGTGGCCATGGAGGCCGGTGACACGACTGCCTACGCGCTGAAGTCCGCTGAAGAACGTGGCACGCTGTTCTATGGGCCGGGTGTGGCTGTGTACGAGGGGATGGTGGTCGGCGAGGCCAGCCGCGGTCGCGACATTCCTATCAATGTGTGCCGGAAGAAGCACCTGACCAACGTGCGCGCTTCACGCGGAGACATGGAGATCCGCCTGACGCCGCCCCGGCAAATGAGCCTCGATGAGGCCGTCGAGTACCTGGCCGACGACGAACTGATGGAGGTCACTCCACAGTCCTATCGCATCCGCAAGCGGATCCTGAACACCGACGAGCGGGGAAAGCAGTCCAAGAAGACGAAAGAAGCCCTGGACGAGTAGTGGAAGGCAGCGAGCCTCGGACGGAATCTGCTGGCCGGGCCCGATCTCCACGGCTGAGGGTGCTTACCCGGTCTCCCAGATCGCTTCCTTGATGGCGGCAACCAGAACCAGGGGGTTTGGCCAGTCTTCGCAATACTGATAGCGATAGGCCAGCCGGACAATTCCGTTCTTGTCGACCACAAACTCGCCGGGAAGCTGCCACGGATTGTCAAGGATGGCACGCTCGGTGCCGTCGCGCGATTCCACCAATTCCTTCCAGGCTTTCGCGTCGCACTGTAGATGCGCATCCGTCGCGTCAAACACGATCTGGGAAGGCTTGCCTTCCAACAGGTCGTAGGCCCGGTACACCTGAAACGTGGGATCGCACAGGACGGGGCACTTGATCTTGTTGCGTTCGGCATACGCCGCTGCGCGTTCGGGTTCCCCGTATCCGATGACCAAGACGTTTGCACCGACTTCCACATACTGCTCGTATTCGGTTCGCAAACGCGCGGCGCGCTCGCGGCCACAGCTGCAGCCGTAGTGCCGCCAGAATAGCAGCAGAGCCGGCTTGCCACTCCAGGCTTCGCGAAGCCTCCTTGGCTTGCCGGAGGAATCGAGCAGCTCAAAATCCGGCGCCGGATCGCCTATCTGGAGGGGGACCTTCTCCCAACGTGTGCGGGTAGGGCCTTTGCCCCATTGCGCAAGCCACGATGCCACCGCAGGGGTCGTGGTCTCTTCTGGATTGCTGGGCATGTGTGCTCCTTGATCTGCCCTATGGGCACGTGAATTCCCAAGTAACCTGTGGGCCCGCGCCGGCGGCGTTGAAGGCCTCCACGGCGTAACTCATGTTTGACCCATAGGTGAAGGGGATGGTTTCCTGGTACGAGGTTGTGCTGCCGGGGAGATCCGCCAGCAAGGTGCCGAATCGATACACACGGTAACCATTGACCGTGCCCGTCGGTGCGTTCCACCCCAAGAGCATGGTCAGGGTCGTGTTGTCGCAGCTGTAGTTCCAGTTCCCGCGACTGGGCCGGCCCGGCGCGCTCTGAGAGACAGCCTGCGGCGTGACCTCCGGCAACAATTCAAAACTGCCGCCGGGGCTGGAGTCCTGAACCTGCACCCAACAGCTGTTGCCGCTGCTCGGGTCTTTGACCAGCCAGTATCCATCAGCAGTGTCCTTTGCGATGAGGTCCACGGTAGTCCCGGTGGAGTACGAGGTGATCTCCTCGAAGTTCGGCCCTGGACCGCCGCGGCACTTCGCCCCGTTCGTATTGATGTACAGGCTGGGTTTTGTCGTGGCCGTCGGAGGCGCGGGAGTCTCCGATGCTTGGGCCGCCCCGGCCACTGAGGTGGAGATCCCTCCTGCCTGCAACGTCCCAGCCACGATCGTCGCGGCCTGATCAATTGGCGATAGGCTCGGCTCCGCTTGGAAGCCAGGCAGTGTGCACGCGGCCAGCAGAAGTGCCGCCAAAAGTGCTGCGAGGTTCCTTATCTGTCGCTTCATCAGTCCCTCCCGATTCCTGGTGCTTCTATTGCCCGTCGCCCTCGAGCCAGCTCGCCATGTACTCCTGCTTCTCCAGTTCCAGTGATTGCTTGGTGAGGTGCAGGGGGCAGAACGTGTCCACCATGACGGCCAGTTCGTTGGTGTCCTTCTTTCCGATCGAGGCCTCGGTCATGCCGGGCTGCGGACCATGGGGCAGACCGTACGGATGCAGGCTGATATCGTACTTGTCGATGCCCTTGCGCGACATGAAGCTGCCTTCGGCGTAGTAGATGACCTCATCTGAGTTGATGTTGGAATGATTGTACGGCGCCGGGATGGCCTCGGGGTGGTAGTCGAACATGCGCGGCACGAATGAGCACACGACGAAATTGCGGCCCTGGAAACACTGATGGGCAGGCGGGGGCTGGTGCACGCGCCCAGTGATGGGCTCGAAATCATTGATATTGAATATCCACGGATACAAGTAGCCGTCCCAGCCCACGACGTCGAAGGGATGGTGGTCCAGTTCGTGTCTCGTGAGGTGGTCGCGCACCTTGATGCGCACCTCGAACGAGCCGCGCTGGGTGTGTGTTTCGAGCGTTTCCGGTACGCGGATGTCACGCTCGGAGTACGGCGCGTGCTCGAGCATCTGGCCGAAGTCGTTGCGGTAGCGTTTGGGGGGCTCAAGCTGCGACGGGTTCTCGATGGTAAAGAAGCGTGCCTCTTTGCTCTCCAAAAGCATCTGCCAGGTTGTCCCAAAGGGGATGACAATGTAGTCGCCCTCGTGGAACGGCAGATTGCCAAACTGCGTCTTCAGCGTGCCGCGTCCCTCATGCACCCACCAGGTTTCGTAGGCCTGCGCATTCCGGTAGAAGTAGTCCATGCTTTTCGAGGCCCGGCAGATGCCGAGGGTGACATCAGTATTGCTCATCAATGGAATTCTCGCGGAGACCGGGTCGGTCCCGACTGGCACCTCTGCGGTCTTGAATGCTCGATGCTGGATCGGACCGAAGTCGACCAGCTCCGATTTGCGCGATCCCAAGTCCTCGGTCCTGGTCACGCGGGGCGGTAGAAAGTTGTGATAGAGCAGGGACTGGATGCTGGAAAAGCCCTCCAGGCCCATCAGCTCCTCGCGGTAGAGCCTTCCGTCGGATTTCTTGAACTGCGTATGGCGCTTGTGCGGGATCTGGCCAGGCCGGTGATAGAAAGGCATGTGGCCTCCTCAATGGGATACCTCTATGGATTCGATCAACGCGTCGAGGGATGTGAGGGTGGGCTGGAACGTGTCGGGCGAGGCCGCGTTCAGCATGTCGGTGACGGAGCGGTAGTAGTTTACGAACAAGCTCTCGTCAGTGGCTTCGGAGCCAGGAAAGGGCACGCCGCCGGCCGGCGGGACCGCTGAGGGACCGCTTTCAGCCGCCAGCAATGGGGCAGTCACAGGGAGGATTGCCACGATGTATGCCCGCCCGTCACTGCTGAGTCCCTGGAAGTGATAGAACAGGTCGCTATTGTTGATCGGAGCATAGAACTGCGCGTATTCTGTCAGCGCTCGGATCCCCGCGCCGTCCTGGAACTGAATCGCCGCCGCCTTGGCGCCGATCAGGGCGCCCGCATTGAAGAAGGGCACGGTCGGCGGCACGCCTGGACCCGACAGCGATCCGGGATTGGATAGCTGGTCCCTGAGCTGCCGCAGGTTGTCGGCCACGCTTTCATTCATTGCGGCGTATTCTTCCGCCGGATAGATCACGATCTGGGGTTCATGAAACTTGTCCTGCAGGGCATATCCCTGCAGCTTCACGATTACGTGCTCAGGCGCAATTCCCCACCAGGGCATGGACTCATCTGCTGCGACGGCTGGGACGGTCTCGGAGGATGCGCCGCTTGCCAGGCCCGCCGGGATCACGAAGCGACCTCCAGGGAAAGTTGCCTGCGTGCCTGCCGGAGCCGGCTCGCTCCCGGCTTGCGTGGGTGCGGCGACCGTTGCAGCCTCCAGAGTAGCCGCAACGATGGTGGAGACATCACCAGCCGGCGGCGTGGTCGGCCGGAGGAGTCCGCATGCCAGGATCGCAATCGCCATCAAAGCCGCCATAACCAGCGTCCAGATCGGTTTCATCCCAGCCTTCCCTTCCTGAATAGGGCCCTCAGCCACGTTTCCGTGGTATTCCCCAGGCGAGGCGTTACTGTTCAATGATGTTCAACGACTGGACCAGGCCGTCCAAGGTACCGAGGGACGGAGAGAAGTCCGCCGCCTGCGCGGCATTGATTCGCTGGTTCAGGTCAATGAGATAGGCGTCCCCGATTTCCTGAGACATGATCGGCTCGCCGGTAGCAAGATCCGCTACAAACGGCGCATCTGTTCCCAGCAGCACTGTGACGAGGTACATCTCATCCGCGGTCAAGCCCTGATAGATGTAGTACAAACGTGTGGAGCGCAGCGTTGAGGCGTCGAAGGATCCCTGCGCCAGGAAGCGATAGCCGTGGCCATTGACAAAATCCACAGGCTCTGCCTGGGCATCCACGGTCCGTCCTGCTGCAGGTATGCGCGGAAAGTCGAGTCGATCCTCGGAGGTGCCTGCCAGCACAGCCTTGAGGCTGGCGATTACAGCGGGATCCATGGTGTTCACTTCATCCGCGCGGAACACCCGGATACCCGAAGCGATGTTGGACCGGCCCTCCCTGGCATATCCAGTGAGAAGGATGCGCGCGTGTTCCGGGTACTCGGGATCGCCCGGGTCCTGAATGGCCATTCCGGGAAGCGATTCGGCAAGGGCGCCCTCGGCGAAGCCAGCAGGATACGTGAACGAGATGCTGATTCCAAAATCCCCGAACGCGAATGTGTTGCCGCTTGCGGCAGGAGCGGGAGAACCAGACGCTGCACCGGCCTCGACAGTCATCTGTGCCTGGGCCGTTCGCAGGCCTTGTTGCACGAGGGCATCGATATCCTGTGACTGCGCGCCAGCCGGCGCGCAGGCTGCCGTGATCAAAACCCCTGCGGCGCAGGTAATGCGGAGACGCGATGCAAGATCCATTCAGCCGCCCTTCTTACCGATAGTGTTCTTGAGGATACCGATGCGTTCAATTTCGAGTTCAACCTCGTCACCTGGTTTGAGCCACGGGCCATTGGCCTTGGTCAGTTCAAGCAGGCAGCCTGTGCCAACGGTGCCGGACCCGATCACATCTCCCGGCATGAGGGTCACGGCCTGCGAGGCGCGGGCCAGGATGTCTCCGAACGACCAGTAGATATCCTTGAAGCTGCCGCGTGACATTTCTTTCCCATTCAGACGCGCGGCCATCTGGAGGTCGTAGACACCCGGGCGTCCAGCGGCTTTCTCCGAGAGTTGGTCGGGAGTCACAATGCATGGTCCAAGCGAGGAGGCAAAATCCTTGCCCTTGCCCGGACCCAGCCCGACCTTCATTTCTTCGCGCTGAATATCGCGCGCCGACCAGTCGTTGAAGATGGTGTAGCCGAAGATGTGCTTCGGTGCATCCTCGGGCCTGATGTCGCGGCCCGGCCTGCCGATGACGGCTGCTATCTCCAATTCATAGTCCATCTCGTCGGTGTAGCCTGGAAAGGGGATCTCGTCATCGGGGCCGAAGACGTTCCCCGGATTGGTGAAATAGAAGACCGGGAACTTGTACCATTCCTCCGGTACCTCGCGGCCGCGGTTGGCATTTGCCGTCTTGACATGAGTTTCAAAGGCGTATGCATCCCGCAGTGTGGTGGGCCGCAGGAGCGGGGCATGCAGCGTGGCATCGCTGAGGGATATGCGTTTGCCCTCGGCGGCCCGGCGTGCGCGCTCGAGGCCCTTGTCTCCGGCCTCGATCAGATCCAGCATCGAGGCAAAGGGCAAAGGATACACGGCATCATCGAGCAGCAATCCGGGTTGATGCGACTTGGCAAAGGCAGAGTAGGTGATGAGCTTCATGCGTGCTTGGTCTCCGAGCCGCATCCCGGGGGAGGCGGACCTATAGGTTGCCGCGCTGTGCCTGCTCCAATTCGATTGCCTCGAACAGCGCCTTGAAGTTGCCTTTTCCAAAACTCTGCGACCCATGGCGCTGGATCACCTCGATGAACATCGTGGGGCGGTCCTGGATGGGCTTGGAAAAGATCTGCAGGAGATAGCCCTCGTCATCACGGTCAACCAGGATGCCGAGCTCGTGGATGGTCTTCATATCCTCATTGATCTTGCCCACCCGCTCCGGCAACGCCTCGTAGTAGGCATCGGGCACCCGCAGGAACTCCACGCCGTTCAAACGCAGTTGATCAACCGTCTTGAGTATGTCGCCGGTGATCAGGGCAATGTGCTGTGCGCCAGGCGTCAGGTAGTAGTCGAGATACTCCTCAATCTGGCTCTTGCGCTTGCCTTCTGCTGGTTCGTTGATCGGGAACTTCACGCGCCCGTTGCCATTTGCCACAACCTTGGACATCAACGCCGAGTACTCGGTGGAAATATCCTTGTCGTCAAAGTGCAGCAGCTGGCGGAAGCCCATCACCCGATGATAGAACGTAACCCATTCATTCATCTTGCCCAGTGCCACATTTCCGACGATGTGGTCAATGGCTGCAAGCCCGGTGGATCGAGCTTCCTTGTCGACGATCGGCCGGTAGGTTGGCGCAAACACGCCCTTGTAGTCGCGGCGGTCGACAAAGACGTGCAGCGTCTCGCCGTAGGTGCAGATGGCCGAGGTGCGGTAGATACCGTGATCGTCCTTTTGTTCTCTGGGCGCCCAGGCGGACTTGCCGCCGCGCGAGGTAGTCTCGCTCCAGGCCTTCTGCACATCATCGACCTCGAGGGCAATCACCTTGACGCCGTCACCATGGACCATCTGGTGTGCCGAGATTTCACTCGTGGGGGAGTATCCAGCCGAGACGACGAATCGAGCCGCGCCCGCCTCCAGGACGTAGGAGGCAAACTCGCGATTGCCCGTCTCAAGACCGGAGTATGCCACCGGCCGGAAGCCGAATGCTTTCCACCAGTAATGCATCGCATGCCGGGCGTTCCCAACATAGAAGTGCACGTGGTCGATGGCCTTGATCCGCAGAAAATCCGCTTCCTCGGTCATGGGACGAGGATCCACCTTGGGCGCGGCTTTGGCCGCCATCTTGGTCATGGTCTCTCCTTCATCGACCCGGCGGCACGCGACGCCACGCGCTCCCTGGCAGTGTCCAATTTTCGCTCTCTCTGAGGGCTAGAGCGCTGATTCTACGCCAAAGGGAACTCAGATGCAACGAGACAAGTGCACGGCCGCACAAGCGACCCGCTAGGGCAATCGGCCGGCGAATTCGTCAACCGCGGGCCAGTGTGTGCGTCACTTGACCTGCGCCACCTTGCCGCCGGTCATCTCCTGCAACTGTGATGGCGTTAGTTCGAAGATCGCCTTTGGGGTGCCGGCTGCCGCCCAGATGGTACGGTACTGCATGAGATCCTCATCCAGGTAGGTCTCCATTTGCTGGGCATGGCCGAGGGGCGGCACTCCGCCGATGGCAAAGCCCGTGACCGTACGGACAAAGTCGGCATCGGCGCGGCCGATCATCTCGCCCGCGTACTGGCCGATCCGCACTTCATCTACCCGGTTCGCGCCGCTCGTGAGTACCAGGATGGGCTTTTGTGTAGTCTTTCCCTTGAAGATCATGGACTTGGTGATCTGCCCCAGCGCGCAGCCCGCGCGGTCGGCGGCCTCCTGCGACGTGCGCGTGCTCTCGGCGAACTCAACTACCTGGCACGGAAAACCGCGGGTGGTCAGCAGATCCTGTACGCGTTGGGCAGTGGGGGAGAGAGGCATGCGTGTGCTCCCGATGATAGAATTCTGCGCGGAGTATATCGTAGAATGCCGACCCACGAAGAAGTGTACGAGCGGCACGCGGCTGAGTATGAGGCTCTTGTGTCGCGTGAGGATTACGGGGGCAATATTCTGAAGACGCTCCGGAAAATCCATTCGCTCGCGGATCTGGATGTTCTCGACCTGGGTGCCGGCACCGGGCGGCTGGCGGCGCTCCTGGCACCCAGGGTCCGCAGCATGCTCGCTTTTGATCTGTCAGCGCACATGCTCACGATCGCCCGCGACAAGCTCCGCAGGATGGGCATGAAGAAGCGCTGGCTGACGGCCGCCGCCGACCACCGCCGCCTGCCGCTGGCAGCTCGCACCGCAGACCTGATCGTGTCAGGATGGAGCGTGAGCTACGTCGCGAACTGGTATCCCGAAACGTGGCACAGCGAACTGGACGCATGGTTGGCCGAATCGGCGCGCTTGCTTCGCAAGAACGGACGCATCGTCCTGTTCGAGTCCCTGGGCACCGGAAACGAGAGCCCGTTGCGATTGCCTCACCTTGAGGACTTCTACAAATGGCTGGATGAGGCCGGATTCAAGAGTACCTGGATTCGGACCGATTACCGCTTCGAGTCGCCGGAACTGGCAGATGAATTGGTGGGCTTCTTCTTCGGAAACGAGATGAAGGCCAAGATCAGGCGCGGCAAGCACAGCAGACTACCCGAGTGCACGGGCGTGTGGTGGAGGCAAATCTAGAAACGCCTGCGGCCTGAGGCTCAACAAGCCATGGGGCAAATCACCCCGGCTCGTCTCGGATGAATGTTCCGTCCCGCAGTTCGATCAACGCTTGTTGGATCTCTTCGCGCGTATTCATGACAAAAGGGCCATAGGGCGCGATCGGCTCGCCGAAGGGCCGTCCTGCAATCAGCATAAAACGGACGCCGCTGTTCTCCGTCCGCACATTGACCCTTTCGCCCGGGCCGAACTTGATCATTCTGACTGCAGCCACAGTCTGATCTCCAAACACGGCCTCACCCTCGAACACGTATGCCACGGCGGTGTGTTCGGCAGGCAATGGCTGGACGAATTCCGTGCCGGGTGCCAGCTGGGCATCGAAGTATAGGGGCGCGGCCGCGATGTCCGTCACGGGTCCCGTGACGCCCTCGGCGGTGCCAGCCACGATGCGCAGCTTCGCGCCACCCTTCTCGAATGTGGGAATGGTGTCAGCGCTGACCTCCTGATAGCGGGGCGCAGCCATCTTCAACCTGGCAGGCAGGTTCACCCACAGCTGGAAACCATAGATCGCGCCGTTCGGCCCCCGGCGGGGCATTTCCTCGTGAAGAATGCCGCGGCCGCTGGTCATCCACTGGACGTCACCCGGACCGATCAGTCCGCTGTTGCCAAGGCTGTCGCGGCGATGGGTTGCCCCTTCGAGCATGTAGGTCACCGTCTCGATGCCCCGGTGCGGATGCATCGGGAAGCCGCGGATCGGACCTTCGATCGGATCGTTGAAGGCGAAGTGGTCGAAGAGCAGGAAGGGGTCGAATTCGTTGCTGGCGCGGGGCGCGATGGACCGTCGCAGCAGGACGCCTGCCCCCTCAATTACGTATTGTGGTTCGATCACCGACTGAATGCGCCTGGATTGGTCCATACCCAGGTAGACGCCCCGAGGTCACGAATCTTACTTCCGTGTCCGGGTTCAGACCGAACAAAGGCTTCTGTTCGATAGGCCCTGCTTCAGGATTGCACGAGCATCCCCGCGAGGAGAGCAGTTCTGGGGGAGAGGCTTGGGATGTGGATGTACTCAAGATCCCTTTGATGTGCATGGGCACCCATTGCGCCCAACCCATCGAGGGTGGGCGCAAGCTTGGAAGTGAAGTTGCCGTCCGAACCTCCGCCCACACGCGCTGCACCGACCTTGAATCCAATTTCCTGCGCCAGTCGCTGAGCCTTCTCAAGCAGCCGCATCGTACCCTCCGACGGCTCCATGGGCGGGCGATTGAGGCCGCCGCTAATGTCATACGTGGTTCCTTCAAGAGGCTGAATCAGGCGGATGGCTGAAGCTACACGGGCCGCCTCGGCGAGATCCCACACGCGCACGTCTACCTTGAGGATCGCCTCGTCGGGCACGACATTGGAAACCGTTCCTCCGTGTATCACGTTGGGCCCCAACGTCGTCCCCTTGTCCAGATCCTGCAGCTGAATTAGCTCGCGGACGAGGTGCGCCGCGCTGATGATCGCGTTCCTGCCTTTCTCGGGTTCCACACCCTGGTGGGCCGAACGGCCCGTGACGCGGATGGTGTAATCTCCAACGCCTTTGCGCGCGATCTTCAGGTCGCCATTCATAAACGGTGGTTCGAGCACGAGCACTGCGTATGCACCCCGGGCCAGGTTCTCGATGTACGGGCGGGCAGCGTCCGAACCAACCTCCTCATCGGCAGTGAGCAGCACATCGATCGTGCGCGCAGGCCTGAGTCCGAGCGCTTGCAAGGACCTGAGCGTCCATGCGGCCTGCACGATTCCGCCCTTCATGTCATAGGTCCCTGGACCAAGGGCCTTCTCCCCTTCGATCCGCCAGATCTCCTTCCAGGAGCCAACAGGGTAGACGGTATCGACGTGCGCGAGCAGCAACACCCGGTCGGTGACCGCACCTGGAACGCGAACATGCAGCAGATCGCCGCCGTCGGTCGGATGCCGGCTGAGATCTCCCATGGAACCGAACCATTCCGCATTCACGTCCTGAACGCGATTGATTCCCACGCGGTCGTTCGAGGGCGACTCGAGGCGTACCAGGCGCTCGAGATCACTCAACATCTGGCTCGCATGCTCCTGAAGGTATGAATGAATTTCCATCATCACTCCCTGCCCGAGGCGCTATCCACTGGACTCTTCCGGTTGCCCTAGAGCGCCAGCCGCTTCCAGAAATCGGTCTCGTTGGTCCATCTCACGACCAATGCCCGACCTGCTGGCATATTCCATCGCCGCGCAAGATCCGCGTGGCAGCGTGGACCCATGCCTGCTCGATCGTGGTGGGCAATGCGGCACTCCAACGGCTGGATTCCGGCGCGCCGCAGCTGGCTGCGATCGTTTTCGAGGAGCGCGCGGCCGCGGTGTGCCATATCTCAGGGAGGCTCTTTTGGGTCACGGCCGATGATATCACCCGAACGTCGAGGGGTTGCGTGCCAGCGCTTGCCCCGCCGCATGCGCGTCGATCATCGTTTGCACGTATAATTCGGCGCACGGTTCCGCGGCTGACTGGCGGGACCATCGGGCGGGAACAAGCATGGGTCGGCCCTCCGGCCGGCAACCGATGACCGTTCGCCTGCGGCGGGCAACAAATGCGGCTCCCTGGTCTCACCATCTTCTATCCCTGTTTCAACGACGGCGGCACGATCGCCACCATGGTCATTCGGGCCATGCAGGTGGCTCCGACGGTCGCCGATGATTTTGAGATCCTCGTAGTCAATGATGGCAGCGAGGACGACTCGGCGCTCGTGCTGGACGAGATGGCGCGCCTGTATCCGGGGCGCGTGCGCGTGCTGCACGAACCCAGGCCGAGCGGATACGGCGGCGTGCTCAGGAAGGGTTTTGCCTCGGCGACCAAGGAATGGATCTTCTACACGGACGGCGACGCCCAGTATGACCCCCGCGAGCTGACGTTGCTTGTCGAGGGCGCCAGAGAAGGTGTGGACGCAGTCAACGGATACAAGATCAAGCGTCGTGATCCCCTGCTTCGCATCTGGATTGGGCTGGCGTATCAATACTTCGTGAGGCTTGCTTTCGGGCTGGCGATCAGCGACGTCGACTGCGACTTCCGGTTAATGCGCCGGACGATATTTGATGTCGTCCGGCTGGAGTCCAACAGCGGCACCATCACGTTTGAGATGGTGAAGAAGGTCCAGGATGCCGGATTCAAGTTCGCAGAGGTACCGGTGCATCACTACTATCGACAATACGGGGTATCGCAGTTCTTCAACGTTCGCCGGGTGGTTCGCACGCTGCTTGACCTGCTGCGCTGGTGGTGGAGGTTGGTGGTTCGAAAGGAACACCTGCGGGCGGGGGCTAGTGGCCGAACGCCGCGATGGCCTCGATGACGGTGTGCACCTGCTCGGACGGGATATGCGGGCCCATCGGCAGGCTCAGGACGGTGCGGGCAAGCTGCTCGCTGATCGGGAAGGCTCCCGCCTCGAATCCCATCTCGGCGTAGGCTTCCGAGAGGTGAGGCGGCACTGGGTAGTGGATCAATGTGCCGACTTGCAGGCGAGACAAGTGTTCCTGCAGCGCGTCGCGCTGGGGGTGTTGAACAACGAAGAGGTGCCATGCCGGCTCGAGGTTCCCGGGCACCGATGGCAGCCTCAGTCCACCGGCCGTGGGCAGGCGCTCCATGTATGCAGCCGCGACCTTCTTCCGTCGCCGGTTCCATTCATCCAGATGCCGCAGCTTCACGCGCAGGAACGCGGCCTGCAAAGGGGCCAGCCTGGAGTTGTACCCTTTCACTTCGTTAAAGTACTTGGTCCGCGAACCGTAGTTGCGGAGAATGCGGACGCGGTCGGCCAGCGCATCGTCATTCGTGGTGACTGCGCCCGCGTCGCCGATAGCTCCTAGATTCTTGCCTGGGTAGAAGCTCCAGCCAGCTGCATCTCCCAACGCGCCGCTCCGCTGTCCCTGGTATGTGGCTCCGTGGGCTTGTGCGGCATCCTCAACTACCTTCAAGCCGTGCCGCCGGGCGATCTCAAGCAGCGGCTGCATGTCCGCAGGCTGGCCGTAGAGGTGTACGGGCAGGATAGCCCGGCACTTTGGACTGACGGCGGCCTCCACCAATCCCGGATCCAGATTGAATGTCTGGGCGTCGGGCTCCACGGGCACGGGTGTGGCACCCGCGTAGGAGACTGCAAGCCAGGTGGCTATGTAGGTGTTGGCCGGTACGATGACCTCGTCCCCGCGGCCGATCCCGTGGGCGCGCAGGATGAGGTGCAAGGCGTCAAGCCCATTCGCCACGCCAACGCAATGTTTGACTCCGCAATAGGCGGCGAACTCGGCCTCAAAGGCCTCCACCTCGGCCCCGAGAATGTACCATCCTGACTCCATGACGCGCCGGTAGGCTTCGTCCAGCTCCGCCTGCAGTTCAAGGTACGGGCTCCGCATGTCAAGGAAGGGGATGCTCACGACTGAGGCGCTCCGGCGGTCTTGCGGAAATCAGCGTAGATATCGAGATAGTCCTCGATGTCGTAGAACTCCGATGCCAGCACCAGGCAGACCGAGTTGGTTGAGAAATTATGGATCTCGCGCCAGACCAGTGGCGGCACATACAGGCCGCAATCTGAACGGTTCAGGTGATACGTCTCCCGCCGCGTGCCATAGTCAACCACCAGATCGAAGCTGCCCGACATGGCAATGATGAACTGATGGCATTTTCTCAGCGCGTGACCGGCGCGCGTCTCACCCGAGGGGACGTCGTACAGGTAGAAGACCCGCTTGATTTCAAAGGGGACGTGCCGCGCTGCCTCCACGAACGTGAGGTTGCCGCGCGGGTCGATCATTTTGGGCAGTTCGTAGATGGCACACTCGGTGGACTTCATCAGGTGTGTGTCTGGCCCTTCTTTGCGCGCACGGTCGTGAACGGGTCACGACCTGATGATTCGGTGGGCCCTGGTGCGGCGCCACGGCCGTGTGCGTGTGTGTTTGTGACGAAATCGTGGTGCGGCAAGTCCCCGACTTTGGCGCAAGGTGTCAAGCGCGAATTCTACTATACATTGATAGCTCACGTTCCACGCCAGCGGCACGCGCGCAGCGGTCGATGACAGCATTCCTTGGATGTCGCATCTCACACGGTATAATGACGCCCGCCAATCCCATGACCAAGTTTCTGATCGCCGGACTCGGATCGATCGGGCGCCGCCATCTGCGCAATCTGATTTCACTGGGGGAACACGACATCGTCCTGCTCCGATCTTACCGAAGCACAATGCCCGAGGAAGAGCTGGATGGTCTTGCGATCGAAACTGATCTTTCCAAGGCGCTGGAGGTCCATCGACCGGCAGCCGTGATCGTGGCGAATCCCACTGCTCTACACCTTGACATTGCCATTCCCGCCGCAGAGGCGGGCTGTTCCATTCTCCTGGAGAAGCCGATCTCGCACTCCCTTGAGCATATCGATTTGCTGCAAACAGCCGTAGAGCGTACCCATGCCAGGGTGCTGGTCGGCTTTCAGCTTCGATATCATCCCTGTCTCGTAGAGGCGCGCCAGCTGATCATGGAGCGACGCCTCGGGCGCCTGATATCGTCGCGTGTGCACTATAGCGAGTATCTTCCCGCCTGGCACCCATGGGAGGATTATCGACAGGGCTATGCTGCCCGCGCCGACCTGGGCGGTGGCGTATTGCTCACGCAATGTCATTCCCTGGACTACTTGCCATGGCTGATCGGTGGAGTTGAGTCCGTTTGGGGCTACCTGGGAAAACTCAGTGATCTCGAACTGAATGTCGAGGACACGGCCGAGATCGGCGTGCGATTCGAGGACGGATCACTCGGCAGTTTGCACATCGACTATGCTCAGCAGCCGCCTTCGCACCGGATCGAGATCAACGGGACTGCAGGCAGCGTGCAGTGCGACCTTGCCGCAGGGACGACGCGTTTCTATGATGTGGCAAGGAAGGAATGGGAGGAACACAAGCTCCCCCCGTCCTGGGAGCGCAATGTCATGTTCCTAGAGGAAATGAGGCATTTCCTCTCGGTTGCGAGGGGCGAAGCCGATCCGGCCTGCACGCTGGATGACGGTATCCGCGTAATGCGCCTCATCGCCGCGGTCCAGGCCTCCAACAATTCCGGACTGATGGTCAGCCTGAGATCGTGACCCTATCCCAGAGGATATTTGGTGATCCTTCGCGCAGGTACACCTTGATGCGGGGCGCGATCACCCCGAGCACGTAGTCTTGCAGGTAGGGGGCGGCTTCCGCCTCCGTTCCGGGCCAGATGGACACGATCACGTCCGGCTTCAATTCCCCGAAGGTGCGCGCATAGTCCCACTTCATGTGACCCGGCCGCATGTCGGGGACATCCTCGATGCTCATCGGTGTGCGCACCGGCCCGTGTGCGATCACAGGATCTGTCTTCCCCAGGATATCAAGGACACGGTTCTCAGGCAGCAGGTATGGAACGGTACCCGCGCCCAACACGGCGATCGTGGCATCTGATGTCGTGGTGTTCCGAAGCCCCAGCGCGATCGACAGATTTGTGTCGCTGCCCGCCACATAGTCTGGTCGCCGCGCCAGGTTCCAGCGCTCGATCGATTTCCAATCACCCATCAGGAGATTGAAATTCAGCAGTGCCATCACGAAGCACGCGACCCATACAGCGCGCGAGCCGATCTCAGCCAACCGCGTGCCACCCGCCTGTGGCGCCGCCCGCCGGCGCAACTCCCCTGCGCTCGCGCCCAGGAGCGCGAAGAGAAGCGGCATTGCCACGCAGATGTAGCGATTGGCGCCTCCGTGATGCTCCCACGCATCGCCACCAACGTAGACGCTGTATGCCAGCTGCCCAAGAATAATTGCGCCTGGCAGGATCACTTTCCAGTCGCGGCGGAACAGGAGAAGCGTCAGGGGAAGCAGGAACAGAACCCAGTTGGAGTAATACACAAACCATACAAGCGCATACAGGCCACGCAGCAACCGCAGCGCGAAGGGCCAGCCCTCCAGTTTCAGGTAATAGGTGTTGGGAAGCCAATCATGGTAGTAAAGGAAGGATGCCAACCCCTGCCCGCCGAGCGAGAGGGCGAGCAGCACCAGCCCCCAAGCCAGGTGCCTGGCGCGGTGTTGCTTCTGGATGAAGCACATAGCCGCAAGCACAACCACGTAGGGAACAGCCGCATCCGACCGCAGCAACGTGCCGACTGCCAGGGCTGCGTACAACCAGGGAGTGAACCGCTCCACCCCGTTCCGCAGAACAAGCCACACGCTCGCCGAGATGATCAGCGCCAGCGCGCTGACCTCCATTCCAAGCAGCCCATAGGAATTGAGCGGAGCATAGAACGCCGTGAGCGCAACTGCTGCCAGCATCGCCAGAAGGTCGCCCGTCAGGTGCTCCACAATCCTGCGTACGAAATACAGTGTTCCAACCAGCAGAGTTGCCCCCGTGACCTGCACGGCCAAGCCCAGTTGGGCCGGCGGAATCGGCAGCAGGTGGAGCAGTGCCATGTAGAACACCCAAAGGGGATTGGTAAAGCCCTGAACGCGTTCGCCAACATTCCAGACCAGTCCGTTCCCGTGCACAAGATTATAGGCGTAGCGCATCGAGATCATGGCATCGTCGAAAAGCACGTAGTAGCGCGTGCCATCAATAATGAAACTGGTTGCCAGGATGTAGCGCCAGGCATAGTACAGGAAGCCAAGAACCAACAACCCGAAGAGCACATTCCGGACCTGTCTGGGAATCATCGCGCACGGATTATAACAGCGGCACCGGGAGGGGCTGCGCCGGCCCTGACTGGGAGCGCGTGGGCGACCTCTCCAGCCTAAAATTCACCGACTGAATTTTGGAGTATAATGGCGCCTCGCGTCGACAAGTCAGCCGCGTGCCTGGGTTTTCCGGGGGTGCAACCAAGCCCCGCGCTCTGCCAGATCGGCACGCGTCATCCATCTTCAAGGGAGCACTGCATGGCCAAAGCGAAACTGATTGCACCGTACGGGGGAAAGCTCGTCGACCTGGTCTTGACTGGAGCCGCACGCGATGAAGTTCTCCACCGCGCGCCGCAATTGCCATCCATCAAGATCAGCATGCGGAATCTATGCGATCTGGAACTGCTGGCCACCGGCGCCTTCTCGCCCCTGGACCGCTTCATGGGCAAGGCCGACTACGAGCGGGTGCTGCACGAGATGCGCTTGAGCGACGGCGTGCTCTTCCCGCTGCCTATCACCCTGACGGCCGATCCGAAGGAACTGCCCACTGTTGGGGAAGAACTTGTCCTGCGCAATGCAAACAACGAAGTTATGGCAGCCATGCGACTTGACGAGGTCTACCACTGGGACGCCGAGACCGAGGCAGCCCTGGCCTACGGTTCAATTGATGCCAAGCATCCAATGGTCTCCGAGATGGCCCGCTGGAATAGGGTTTGCATCAGCGGACCGCTACAGGTTGTCAATCTACCAAAGTATCATGATTTCGTGGAACTGCGACGCAATCCGCAACAAGTGCGTTCCCTGCTGGATGCCATGGGTCACGACAACGTGGTCGCTTTCCAGACCCGCAATCCACTCCATCGCATACACGAGGAGCTGACCAAACGCGCCGCCGCCCAGGTGGGTGGCTCCCTGATCATTCATCCAGTGGTCGGTATGACCAAGCCTGGTGACGTGGATCACTACACCCGCGTCCGCATCTACAAGGCCCTCGTGGACAACTACTACGACAAACAGAGCACCGTCCTCAGCCTCCTGCCACTCGCCATGCGCATGGCCGGGCCCAGGGAAGGCTTGCTGCACGCGATTGTCCGCCGGAATCACGGCGCCAATCACTTCATCGTGGGGCGCGACCATGCTGGGCCGGGGAAAGATTCGACCGGGAAGCCGTTCTACGGTCCGTATGACGCCCAGGAGGCCATGAAGAAGTACGAACATGAATTGGGCGTCAAGATGATTCCATTCGAGGAACTGGTCTACCTTCCGGATGAGAATAGGTACGTCGAGGGCCGGGATGTACCGGCTGGCGCCCGCACCCTCAACATCTCCGGCACGCAGGTGCGCGATGACTACCTGGCCAAGGGCAAGTTGTTGCCCGATTGGTTCACCCGTCCTGAGACCGCCGAGATCTTGCGCGAGATGTATCCGCCGCGCCACAAGCAGGGCTTCTGTGTCTGGTTCACGGGGCTGAGCGGTTCGGGCAAGTCGGCCACTACGCAGGTCCTGACCTCGCTGTTGCTGGAGCGGGGACGCGAGATTGCGATCCTCGATGGCGACGTGGTTCGCACACATCTTTCCAAGGGGCTGGGTTTTAGCAAGGAAGACCGCGACACCAATATCCTGCGCATCGGCTTTGTGGCGGGCGAGATCGTTCACGCTGGCGGGGCTGTCATTTGCGCAGCCATCAGCCCGTACCGAGCGGCGCGCAATGAAGCCCGCCGCATGGTGGGCGAGAGCTTCATTATGGCGTTTATGGATACACCTGTGGAGGTCTGCGAAGAGCGCGACGTGAAGGGCCTCTACATCAAAGCGCGCCAGGCCCTGGCGGAAGGGCATCCGATGGGCTTCACGGGCGTGGACGATCCGTATGAACCGCCGATCGAGCCCGAGATCACACTTAAGGGATACGGCGCGACGCCGGAAGAGAACGCCCGCAAGATCGTCCAATACCTGGAAGCGCAGGGCTTCCTGAACAAGATTTAATCAGACACATGGCCCCTGGCCGTGAAGGTCCGCAACGGCCCGCATCCTGATGGTAATTCGCCTAAGTGCTCGTCTGATATCCGTTGTGCTGCTTTCCCTGTTGGCGGTCCTGGCGCTGACGCTTGTTCTGCGCGCGACGCCAGAGGGCCTTTCACTTTCCGACGACTCCATCGCCTATATTGCGGGAGCACGGAGCATGCTGTCAGGCAATGGCTATCGGGAGGCCTGGCTGGCAAGCAATGGCCCGGTGACGCATTTCCCGCCTGCCTATCCCTCGGTCCTGGTTTTCCTTGGTTGGTTTGGCCTCGACCCCCTCCGCGGAGCGCGGTTCCTGGGCGCGGTGTTGTTTGGCTTGAACTCCGCCCTGCTGGGGATCCTGGGGTGGCGCATGACGCGATCTCTTCCAGCGGGACTGATCCTGGCCGCCCTGTTCGTGCTCAATGACTCGCTTTTGCGCCTGCATGCCACGGCTCTAAGCGAGCCGCTTTTCATCTTCCTCGGCTTGCTGTCCTTTTGGATGTTTGACCTTTACCATGAGCGTGACGCGCACTGGCTGTGGTTGATTGCCTGCGGCTCGCTGGTGGGCATGGCGTCTCTGACGCGTTATGCCGGGCTGGCGCTCGCTGCGACCTTTGCGGTAGCCCTGTTGGCCCTGCACAGGACCTGGCGCCAACGCTGGGTGGGCCTTGGCATCTTCGTGACCGGCCTGCTGCCGTGGATCGGCGGCTGGGCAGTGCGCAATGCTTGGGTTGGTGGCACGGTCACGAATCGCATTCTGGTCTGGCACCCGATTGCCGAGAGCAACGTTGACACGGCGCTACGCACGGTTTCCGCTTTTCTGATGCCTGTGGAGGTCTGGCGCCAGGCACTTTCTCGAATCCCCGGTTTCTTTGCGACCATGATGGTGGTCATCCTGGGTGCAATCGCGATCTGGATCATCCTGAGGGTCAAGCAGACCCACGCCTCGCCGGACCGGCCGGCTGCAGAGGTCCTGTCCCTCCTCAGCGCGCTATTTGTCTTCGGGTACCTGGCATCGATTCTGGCTGCCATGTGCTTTTTCGACGCATCAACCAAGTTCAAGCTGCGCATCCTTGCCCCGACGTACGTCAGCCTGCTTATTTTGGTGGTCGCCCTGGGCTCTTGGGCATGGTCGCGTCGGCGCTATTTGGTCGTCGGCTTAGGACTGGCGATCCTTGCCTTCTCGGCCTGCGGGCAGGCGGCCGCTCTGGCTGAGCTCGTGAAGGGCGGGCAGGGCTACGCCTCGTTCAGGTGGTACGATTCGCAGGCTATGGTGTTTCTTCGCGTACTGCCCGCGGAGGTCATGATCTACACCAACGAGCCTGGCGCGGTGTATCTCTATACGGGCAGGGCGACCTATGTACTTCCGGATAGGGTCGATCCAGTAACGGCAGCGGAGCGACCGGGCTTCGAGCGGGGCGTGGAAGAGCTGCAGTTGGCTGTGCGCTCGGGGAAAGCCGTCCTGGCGCTGTTCAGTGGCGGCGATGCGCCAACGCAGGATGCCGCGGCACTGAGTGAGCGCCTCCCGCTTGTACATAAGTCCGGCGGGGCGGAGATCTACGGCGCGGTTCGGTGAAAGGGCAGATGCGGATCCAGGACAAGTTCGACCTCAAGGGGCGTGCAGCCGTCATCACCGGTGGTGGCGGTCTGCTCGGCGCCGAGTTCTGCAAGGCATTGGCGGAAGCCGGCGCATCGGTCGCGGTGGTTGACATTAATTCGGCCGCGGGCAGCCGGGTGTCGGGAGAGCTCTTGCAGGAGGGCTATCGCGCTAAAGCTCTCACCTGCGACATTCGTGACGCAAGTTCCGTAGCTGAGGCGGTCAATGCGATCCTGGCGGACTTTGGGCGCATCGATATTCTGGTCAATTCGGCTGCCCTGGATCCCAAGTTTGACGCCGCAGCCCTGGAGACAGGCATCGCTCCGGGCAGCTTTGAAGACTACCCCCTGGAGCAGTGGAACGCCGCCCTGCAGGTGAATCTCACGGGCACGTTTCTCATGACGCAGGCCTGCGTCAAGCCCATGTTGGAACAAGGTGGGCGTGGCAGCATTGTCAATATCTGCTCCACGTACGGACTGAAAGGGCCGGATCAGCGGCTGTATGTCAAGGACGGAAAACGCGTTGCCTTCAAGCCTGTCTACTACACCGTCACCAAAGCCGGCATCCTGGGCTTCACCAAGTATCTCGCTGCCTATTATGCTGGCACCGAGATCCGCGTAAATGCGCTCACCCCGGGCGGAGTGTTCAATGACCATGAGGAGTCTTTCGTCCGCAACTACTCGGCGCGAACGATTCTTGGTCGAATGGCGCGGGTGGACGAAATGAGCGGGGGCCTGCTCTTCCTTGCATCGGACGCCTCTTCCTATATGACCGGCGCCAACCTGGTTGTGGACGGAGGCTGGACCGCCTGGTGAGCTCGTTTTGGACCTGAGGCACACACACCGGATCCTGCATACCTAATGACCGAAGTCCTGGCTGTGATCCCGGCGCGCGGCGGCTCAAAGGGCATCCCGCGCAAGAATATCCGCGAGTTCGCCGGCTACCCACTGATGGCGTACTCAATCGCCGCGGGCCTGCAAGCCGCGACGGTAGGCCGGGTCGTTGTCTCAACCGATGATGAAGAGGTCGCGGCCGTGGCGCGTGAATTTGGAGCGCAGGCTCCTTTTCTGCGGCCCGCGGAGTTGGCGTTGGATGACACCACCGACCTGCCTGTCTTCCGGCACGCCCTTGAGTGGCTGGATTCCAACCAGGGCTATCGGCCAGACGTCGTGGTCCAGCTTCGTCCCACCTCCCCGATCCGCCCGTCGAGCCTGGTGGACAGCGCAGTCCGGAAGCTGCTCGAAAACGGAGATGCGGACAGTGTGCGCGGAGTTGTTCCCGCCGGACAGAATCCCCACAAGATGTGGCGCCTGGCCGGCGACGACAGCGGCATGAAGCCGCTTCTGGAAGTGGCGGGGGTCACCGAACCCTACAACGCGCCTCGGCAGGCTCTTCCCCAGATCTACTGGCAGACGGGGCATGTAGATGCCATTCGCGCCCGGACGATTCTGGTCAAGGGCTCCATGTCGGGCGACACGATTTACCCGCTGCTGATCGATCCCCGGTACACCGTGGACATTGACAACCTCGTCGACTGGGCGCGCTACGAGGCACTGGTGTATTCCGCGAGCCTTGACATGGTATCGCCAGGCCGGCGGCGCCGCCCCATGCCCGAACGGATCGATCTGATCGTCACGGACTTTGACGGCGTCATCACCGACAATCGGGTCTGGACGGACGAGAATGGCAGGGAGACCGTTGCCGCCTCCCGCAGCGATAGCATGCACATTCGTGAACTGCGCGAACGCGGCATCCAAGTGGTCATCCTGTCCTCCGAGCCCAATCCGGTGGTCAAGGCAAGGGCGGCCAAGATGGGCGATGTCGAGGCAGTGCACGGCATCGATATTCGAGGGAAGGGGGCGGCCTTTCGCGAATTGCTGTCGCGGAAACGCGTCGACGCTGCGAATGTCGCCTTCATAGGAAATGACCTCAACGACCTGCCGTGCTTTGACCTGGCCGGTTGGTCGGTGGCGGTCGCCGATGCGTACCCCGAGGTGCTGCGCCGGGCGGACCACGTTCTCACAAAGCCCGGCGGGCATGGCGCTCTGCGTGAATTGTGTGACATGATCTTGAGGAGGCTGAGGGCCTCTGCAGCCTCCGACCAGGAGAAATCAAATGGCGCGTGAAGTGAGACTGGGGGATCGTTTCATCGGCGACGGGCAGCCGGCCTACATCATTGCCGAGATAGGCATTAATCACAACGGCGATGTGGAGATCGCAAAACGCATCATCGATGCCGCGGTCCATGCCGGGGCGGACGCGGTGAAGTTCCAGAAGCGCATGCCCGTCGTCTCGACGCCGCCCGAGCAGCAGAAACAGATGCGGGATACACCGTGGGGATACATCTCCTACCTGGAGTACCGCCAGCACGTTGAACTCGGTCTGCCGGAATACCGAGAGATCGATCTCTATTGCCGGCAGAAAGGAATCAGCTGGTTGGCGTCCGTGTGGGATGAGCCGTCCGTGGACTTCATGCAGCAGTTCGAGACGCCGGCCTACAAGGTCCCCTCGGCCTCGCTAACGGACCACGCGTTGCTCAAGTATGTCCGCAAGGCCGGCAGGCCGGTGATCCTCTCCACGGGCATGTCCACGATGCAGCAGATACGCAAGGCAGTCCGGGTGGTGGGTGAGGAGGATCTGGTGATCATGCACTGCACCAGCACGTATCCATGCGAGCCCGAGGAATTGAACCTCAGGATGGTGCAGACCTTACGCCAGGAGTTTCCCCATTCCGCCATCGGCTACTCGGGGCATGAGGTGGGCCTGGTCCCCTCTGCCGTGGCTGTAGCATTGGGGGCGTGCATGGTTGAGCGCCACGTGACGTTGGATCGCGCCATGTGGGGGAGTGACCAGGCCGCCTCCGTGGAGCCCGGCGGTTTCGAGCGCTTGGTCAAGTACATCCGGGTAACCGAGTTGTCCCTCGGCGATGGCGTCAAGAAGGTGTACGAGAGCGAGAAGTCCTCGATGAGCAGACTCCGCCGAGTCGACGGCGAAGAGTAGTGCCGGTCCCCTTGCGCGATGTCAGGCCATAACCCAGCATGGAACTGATGCGCCGAGTGCGAAGGCGAATGCGGCCTGCAATCAGGAGCCTGCAGGCGATTGCCCGCTGGCGGCGGCTCAGCTTTGTAGAGACACCTCCCATATTTGGGAACGCCAAGCCCAAGAGCGGTTCACACCTGCTGGTGCAGGTGCTCACCGGTTTCACGCGCATCATGCCGTGCAGATATGTCGAGGCAGAACCGATCCGAACCATTACCAAGGCCGGCTCCCGCAGGCCCCAAGAGGATATTCTCGACGATTTGCGCAGACTGCCACAGGGCGTGATCGGCTGGGGGTACGTCGAGGCCACGCCGGAGAACGTTGTTCTTCTCTGTCGCCCCGATCGGGTCAACTATTTCATCTTTCGTGATCCCCGTGATATGCTGGTGTCGCAGGTGTACTTTGCGACCGAGATGCATGAGGAGCATGGAATGCATGCCTACTACCAGGGCCTGCCGGACTTTGGAGAACGGCTGAAGGTGTCTATTACGGGCATCGACCAGAATGGATTGAAGATGGTGAGCGTCCGGGAGCGATACGACGGCGTGCTTCGGTGGCGCGAGCAGGAGCATGTGCTTTGCGTGCGCTACGAGGACTTCCTTGGGCGCCTGGACGCCACGCTCCGCGCCATGCTGGATCAGGTGGAAAGGATCGGCTATCGTATCCCAACCCCGCGAGAAAGAGCCATCAAAGTCCTGGGGGAATCCATTCAGCCCTCGAAGAGCCGCACCTTCCGGTCGGGCAAAGCAGGCGGATGGCGGGAGTACTTCACCGCAGAGCACAAGCGCCTATTCATGCATGTCGCTGGCGACCTTCTGGTGCGGCTGGGCTACGAGAAGAACGATGTTTGGTGACTCGCGGCCGCCATATTGTCGCCCGTCGGCTGGCTGACATGGACTTGCGGGAGCGGTTTAACCAAGAGTTCCTCCGCGGCATCGTGCGCCGCCTGAACAATCGCAGGATCAGACAGATCGGGCGCCGGGTCGCCTTGGTTTCACCGACCCCGGTCGGGAGTCCCGTAGCCTTCTTCAAGGCTTCGACTGGCATCGATGACCTTTCCTGGAACAGCGCCTTCCATCTATTGACATCCTGGGCCTTGCGGCTCTCGGGGGTGCCGGTCGTGTACTTTGCCTGCAGGAGCGGCATGAGCCGTTGCGTCCTCGGCACGCATCGCGACCATGTCGAGAAGGCGCCGCCCTGCCGATCCTGCATCTACCAGTCCCGCACACTGTACACTGGTGTTCCGGCGGCTTCCAGCGACGCGGGACAGGAATCTGGTGCCTCACGAGTCCACTGGTTCGGATTCGCCCGCGATGCGCAGCTTGCAGCTGCCCTGAAATCGCTGAGCCTCGACCAGCTGATGCACTTCAATTGGCCGGCGACCGCCGCGGAAGTCGTTGCGGGCTCCGGGCGGGCTGGCGCTCTTGGCCAGATTCCCCTCGGAAGGCTGTGCCTGCCCGGGCTTCGCTGGATCCTTCGCCGCCACAATCTGGAAGGCGACACCAGCACCCGTTTCCTGCTGAAGGAGTACATCCTGTCGGCCTGGAACGTCGCTCAGGAATTCTCGGCCTTCCTGGACGCCACCGATCCGCGTTCAGTTGTCGTTTTCAACGGGCAGTTCTTCCCTGAGGCTGTTGCCCGCTACGTGGCGCAGCAGCGTGGACTGCTTGTCATCACGCATGAGGTTGGCCTGCAGCCTGCAAGCGCATTCTTCACGGCGGCGGAGGCGACGGCCTACCCCATCCGCATCCCCGATGACTTTGAACTTAGCGAAGAGCAGAACTCGCGCCTGGATGCCTACCTTGAGAAACGGTTCCAAGGCAAGTTTTCAATGGCCGGCATCCAGTTCTGGCCCAATATGCGCGGGCTCGATGAGGCCTTCCTGTCGAAGGCGGCGCGCTTCCGGCAGATCGTGCCGGTCTTTACGAACGTCATCTTCGATACCAGTCAGCCGCACGCCAATACGGTCTTTCGAGACATGTTCGCCTGGCTGGATCTGGTGCTTGACGTGATGAGATCACATCCTGATACGCTGTTGGTCATTCGCGCCCATCCGGATGAGACGCGCCTTCGCAAGGAAAGCCGCGAAACGGTTGAGGACTGGTTCGAGAAAAGCGGTGCGAAAGATCTGGAGCATGTCGTCTTCGTTGCGCCCAGAGAGCACCTTAGCTCCTATGAGCTCATCCAGCGCGCCAAGTTCGTGATGGTGTACAACTCGACCATCGGCCTTGAGGCTTCGATCCTGGGCGTGCCTGTTCTCTGCGGTGGCAAGGCGCGGTTCACGCAGTACCCAACGGTATTCTTTCCGCAGACGCCGCTAGCACAAATGGAGATCATGCGGGAATTCCTAGCCGCTGAAAGGATCTTTGTCCCGGGCGAATTCAAACGTAACGCCCGGCGATTTCTCTACTATCAGCTCTTCAAGACCTCGCTCCCGTTCGGCGAGTTCCTGGAACCATCGGTGCGGAAGACTCAGACGAGACTGAAGGCTTTTGAATCGAAAGAGCTCGTGCAGGCCGCATCCATCAAGACGATCCTTCACGGGCTGTCGACCGACGGAGAATTCCTACTGGCCGACGATCGTGGGCAATCGAACGGTCGACTGCCTTGAATCCAAAGCCCGCACTGCGCCGTGCACTCTACGGGATAGAGAAACTGATGCAGGCTGCTCGCTTTTCCTCGCTGCCAGAGCCGCCTCACGGCTGGCCTGCCCTGCTGGGGATCTCATTCCCCAAGAGCGGCACGCATCTGCTGGACCAGATCTTGCTTGGGTTCTCGAAAGTCGCGCCGTTCTCAACACGCCTGCACTCCTTCTATGGCGAGTATGAGGGTGAGACCGGCCGCAGGCGCTCTGCCGAGCAGGCGCTCGCCTGGCTGGATTCGTTGGGACCTCGCGACGTGGCCTCGGCTCACCTGTTCGCGCGCCCGGGGGCGATCGCGCGCGTCGCGGCGCCTGCCTTCATCCCATACTTTATCTTCCGTGACCCTCGAGACGTGGTGGTCTCGCACGTCTTTTATGTCGCCGAGATGGAAACGCGCCATGTCCATCACGATTACTATGCCTCGCTCCCGGATTTCGGTACACGGCTGCGGGTGAGCATCCTGGGCCGCCCGGAAATGGATATTCAGTTCCCCAATATCGCCGAGCGCTTTGCGCCCTATATGGCCTGGCTGGATCGCCCGGAAGTGGTGAAAATCCGTTTTGAGGATCTCGTTCACGATCGAAAGCGAACTCTGGGCGCCATACTGGAGGCGTTTCTGGCGCGGGCGCCTATCCCCAATCGAAGGGGATCCATCCTGCAAGCCCTGGAGTGCTCGATCAATCCCCGGCGGTCACCCACGTATCGCTCCGGAAAGACCGGGGAATGGAAACGATACTTCACACCTGAGCATACGCAGCTCTTCAAGTCCGTCGCTGGCGATCTGCTTACCAAGCTGGGGTACGAGGCACGCGATAATTGGTAAGGAGGCGACAGCCGCCAACACATCGGTTGGCGGCTGTCGTTTCTTGTGCAAGCGATGGGCTCACTAGCTGGAGAAGCAGCTCACGACCTGATTCACGTGCAGCACTCCATCGAGGCTCAAGTCGCCCTTGCGCAGTTCGGCTTTTTCGCCATCCGGATCGCCGAGGCAGGTGACGATGATGTCGCCCGGGCTGAGGTCTTCTTTCTCGGTGTAGCCGTTCGTGGTCACCAGCACCCGCAGGCCCGCGGCCTTGGCCGCCGTCACGCCGTTCTTTGAGTCCTCGACGACGAAGGCTTCCTCCGGCTCAAGGCCGGTCCTTGCGAGGGCCAGGTTGTAGATCTCCGGGTCCGGCTTCTTCCTGCTCACAACGTCTCCTGCAAGGACCTGCTCGAATTTTATGTCCGGCAGAGCTTTCTCGGTTACTGCCCGGGCCGCCTGCTCGTTTGATGTGGTGCACACCGCGATCTTGAGACCCGCTTCCATGGCCTCCTTCATGAACCGGTGCACACCCGGCCGCAGCGGCAGTTTGAGAGACTCAATGAGGTCTACGAAGATCGCTGTCTTCCGTTTGTGCATGGCCCTGACCAGCTCGTCCAGCTCCGCCTCAGGCACTGGCTTGCTGAATCCCTTGGTCTGCCAGTGATGCTTCATCCGCTCCTTGCCGCCCGCGACCTGTAGCAATTCGTGGTAGTAGTCCACGCTCCACTCGTCGGCGAAGCCGAATTCCTTGAAGGTCATGTTGAACGAGACGCGGTGCCCGTCGCGTTCGGTGTCAATGATCACACCGTCGATGTCGAAGAACACAGCCTGTATCATCGATCTGTTCAGCTCCTTGGGTGAGCGCGTGCAGCGATCCCCGGTGCACCGTCCGTCCTACTTCTTCGTCAGGTACTCCCGGATGACCTCTATCGCCATGCGGTTCTCTTCCCTCGTTCCGATGGTGATGCGGAACCATCCATCGCTGCCGTACTTCTCGGTTTCGGGGCGCAGGATAAGCCCCTTCTGTTCCGCGTACTCAACCATGTCCTTGCCTTTCTTGCCCGCGGCGCCGCAGTCGAAGAGGACGTAGTTGGCTTTGGAGGGGAAGACCACCAGGCCTGGAACATCGCTGAGCGACTCGGTGATGAAGTCGACCTCGGAATTATTGAACTTGACCCGAAAAGCCAGTGCCTCCGCATCCTCGAAGGCGGCCAGCGCGGCCCACATGGTGATGGTCCCGACGTTCCAGGGAAGGAGCGCAGCCGAAATCTGCCCGATCACATCCCTGTCGCCCAGCGCGTATCCGAACCGCATGCCTGCCAATCCGTAGGCCTTGGAGAGCGTCCGGGTGACGATGACATTCCTATGCTTCTTGGTGAGATCTACCTGCGACATACCGAGGCCGGCGTATTCGACATAAGCCTCATCGACGATGAACGGGATGCCCGTTTCCGCAACGCGGACAAAATCCTTGGCCTCCATGAAGTTGCCCGTCGGATTGTTCGGATTCGCGATGACGATGATCTTTGTCTTATCGGTGACCGCCTTGAGGATGGCATCGGGATCATAATGCAGGTGCTTGTCCTTGTAGATCATGGGCACCGAAACCATCTTGCCACCCAGGATCGTGCCGCGCAGCTTGTAAATGCCAAAGCACGGCGTGTGCTGGATCACTTCCTCTCCCGGCGCCAGGAAAACCCGAAAGATGTTGTCGTACACCTCGCTCGAGCCGTTGCCCAGCATCACGTTCTCGGGGCCGCCCAGTCCATTGATCTGCGCGATCTTGCCGCGCACAACGAGACCCTGGTCGGGGTACCGGTTTGCCATCTTGGCATACTTGACGATAGTTTCCAGCACCTTCTCCGAGGGTGGATTGGGATTCTCATTGGACATCAGACGATGCAACTCCGGCTTCTTCCATGCCAGCTCGATATGCCCCGAGATGTACATCGGGATGCCCTTTACCCAAGGGACAAAATACTCGTCGATCTTCTTCATCATTGACTCCTGTAGTTTGGATACTGATCCCGGGGAGCATCGTTGATCTTCGTCCCCGAGCTGATCGCCTGCCTGTTGCCCTATGCCTTTCCCACGCTCCCCAGCATCTGCATCCAGTGTCCCACGGCCTTGCGTATCGAATCGCGAACCGCCACATCCACCTTGCCAGGCTCATACTCATCCCGGTTGGTGGAGATGTAATCGTAGGTGGCGTCGATGAGTGTATGCTTCAGCTCGGTCGAGACATTGAACTTTGCGCCGCCCATCTCGATCAACTTCTTGATGTACTCCTCGGGCAGCCCGGTGCCACCGTGCACCACCAGCGGTGTCTTGACGCCGCCTACATTCAAGAGCTGGTTGATCTTGCCAAGGCGCTCAAAGTCGATCTTCGGACTCTTGGTCTTGTATACTCCGTGCGCCGTGCCAATGGCGGGAGCGAAGATATCCACCCCCGTCTCCTTCACGAAGCGCACTGCCTGCTCGGGATTCGCCAACTGCGCCTCGTCCTCGGCCACCTTGATCTGGTCCTCGACTCCGCCCACTGTGCCAAGTTCGCCTTCGACGGAGATATTGCCCGCTTCGTGACAGTACTGCGCTACTTCCCTTGTCTGGCTGATATTGTTCTCGTACGGCTGCTTGGATGCGTCGATCATGATGTTGGTGTACCCGGCGTCGGCGCATTTCTTGCAGTACGCCACCTCGGTGCAGTGATCCAGGTGCAGGCAGATGGGAACGGGCGCGCTGGATGCGATGGTACGGAAGATGGAGACCAGCACATCGGTGCCAAGGAACTTGGACGGCTTGACGGAGGTCTGGATGATCACCGGAGACTTCAGTTCAACGGCGGCGTCCACAACCCCTTCAAGTTGGATCAGGTCAGTCACATTGAACGCACCAATGGCATACTTGCCTTTGGCCGCTTCCACCATGATCTCTCTTGCGTTGACAATTGACACGTAGCACCTCCAGTCTCTCGTGCACCCGCGTGCGGGCGTATCCAGGCGTTTCGACCGGGGCAGGTGACCTCCGCTATCCTGCGCCAAGGCCGACAGTTGTTCGTTTCCGGCTATGCGGCCGCTGCAACCCGCTCACGCATGTGTTCGGCGGCAAAGTCCTCCAAACTCGAGAAGCCTTTGGAGAAGAGCTCGAGCGTGGCCACTGTCGCGGGGTGCGTATTGAATTGCTCCGGCGCCAGCCCATTGGGATCGGATGCCTGGATGCAGTAGGGGAGCTGCATCATTTTGTCCAGCACGTCCTGGGGGACTTGCTCGTCGATCTCCGGCCGGAAGTCGATATCATCGCCCATCTCGAACAGCGGCTCCAGAACATACGGGGGACATGTGTACACGATGTCGCCCCCGGCGATCTTCTGAAGGTCCCAGTAGTGCATCTTGCCTGCCACAACCGGACCGGGGCGCATTGAGCACGCCAGCAGCTTGCTGGCGTAGCCGCCATCGGTGAGCAGTCGATAGGCCTCGCGGAATACCGCGATGCCCCACCAATGCTTGTCCGCCCACGAAAGCTTGATGTTCTTGCGCTCCGCCTGGACGTCCAGCACCGGATGCTCCGTCAGGCGGCCGATCATCATCGTGATGACCGCGCGCCAATTCCGCATGTCCACCTTGTTCTTCTCGGCGATCTTGATGCCCGCCATGGCGGCGTCGGCTGATCCCATGATCTGCGGCAGGGTGAAGCAGGCGGTTGTATTCGTGCTGATGCCCTTGGACGTAAGGATCTTGAGCACCTCCATGCCTTCCATGCTGGCCGGCACCTTGATCATTACATTTGGAGCCAGGGCGCGAAGCTCGTCCGCATCGTGGACCATCTGGTCCACCTCGGTAAATAGCCGTGGATCCAATTGCCCCGAGATCCAGCCAAAGCGGCCGCGGGAGGCCTGGTGGATCGGCAGGAACATCTCGGCTCCGCGTTTCACGATCTCCTTGTAGGTCATCCACGCCATCTGCTTCTTGTCCCAGCCGGGATTGGTAGCGCTCTGTTTGCTGATCCAATCTGCCCAATACTTGGGATCAGACTGAACCGCACTCCAGGAGAGGGGTGGATTTGTGGTGCAGCCTCGGAACACGCTCTCGGCAGGTGAGGCGGCGTTATAGAGACGCGACAACTGCTCCTTGAGCTCCGCCTTCCGGACCGGCTCGGCTGCCTTCACAAGCTTCTCGACCCATGCCTGGAAGACCAACGGTGATGAGTCCCACCAGATCTCCATGTCGGGGTTGGTGCTGATCAATCTTTCCACCGGACTTTCTTTCATGATGTTCGCCTTCTTTCTGTGTGATGGATGTCGGATGCCTCACAACCTGCCTTGCGGTGCCCCGCAGCCCCGGGTGCGTGCTTCTACCGTTCTGTCACATCCTTCAGCCACTGACTCCAGCGCGGGTCCGTTAGATCCTGCCGCACTCGACCGAACCACAGGTCAGCATAGCCCTGGAAGTCCTCATCCAGCTTAGAGAGGCCTGTTTGTGTTGTGCCCCACATGGCTTCGCGCAGCTCGGACATCGGCCACATGAGCTTCAGGCGGGCAAAATCCTTAAGCGTGACCTCTCCAAAGTATTCCTGCAACAGGAGGCGCACCTGATCGTCATTGAGCAGGTGGTTATGGCTGAAATTGGCGAGGTCAAAGAATATGTCTCCCATGCCGGCATACTCCCAGTCAAGAAGCCTCACTTCGCTGATCCCGCCCGGCACTTCTTCTTCGAGCCAATTGAGGTTCAGCAGGTCATCATGGCAAGGAGTCGGTCTGTAGGGGGCTTTGAGCAGGGCTTCCTCGACCATCTTCTTCTGCTGCATGACCCAATCGAAATCGAACGGGAACCTGCAATTCTTTGCCTTTGAGACACCCGTCAGCATCTCAACGTTGCGGAACACGTTGAACTCCGCTTTGAGCTCGGGGCCTCTGCGATGGAAGAGTCGCAGCTTGCGGACCACGCGCATGATGTTATGAGGCTGTGTGATCACGTCCGGCGGCATGCGCCTGGCTTGAATGAAACGCGTGACCAGATAGCCCTCCGGCTCAATGTAGTAGAGGACTTCCGGACCGATCCCCAACCTGCCCGCAGCCAGGTTCGCCTGGTACTCCACATCGCGGCGGATGCCCAGTTCGTCGGTGCCTGCCCCCGTAATGCGCAGGACGTACGACTTGCCGTCAGCGTCAACTTTGTAGTTCAGGTTGGTGATTCCGCCCGTCAGCGGTGTCGTGACCAAGCTCTTGGCTTGAGCCAGGAATGGTACGCGTCCAATTGCCTGTTCTACTGTGAGGGTCATTGGGTTCTCAGCCGCCTTGGTGCAGGGTTCAAATCGGACTGAACGCAGTGTGGCTCACCCGCTTGTCATCTGGAGGCCCTCGACCGTACCATCGCCGAGGGTGATCAGGCACCCACGAAGTATTCCCTCTCCGTACTCGCTGCCCGGGTTGACGCACGTCGTCCGGCCGAATTTCATGATGCCCTGGGACTCGTGGATATGGCCATGCAAGCCCAACATCGGCTGGTACTTCTCGATCGCGCTCCGGACCGCCGGACTGCCCGCACCGGCGAAGACGATCTGGCCTCCACTTACGATGGGCGTGGGAGGATCGGTTTCCCAATCAAGCTTGGGGCACGAGTCGAGCGTGGAATCGAGAGGTGGCACATGGAAGTTGAATATGCAGCGGGAGAAATCCGTCACCTGCGTGCACATGCCCTCGATGATTTCGGCCAGCTTCTCATCCGGTATCTCTCTGGGCGTCTTCCAGGGGGTTGGGTTGCTGAAGCCCACGCTGGCCATCGTGTGGTGCTCGTCAACCTGCACGACCTGACCTTCGCAGGCAAAGAATGACTCGCGGCCCTCACCTTGGATGGCCTCCAGTACCTCGGGGTCATCATCGTTGCCGCCCGTCACGAAGCACCTAATCCCTGTGCCCTTCAGCCGCGTCTCCGCCAGGTCCACCCAGGCGGACAGCCTTTCACGTGCCAATTTATGGAATAGTGCGCTGACCGCGGCCGGTTTGGCCGAGAGCTCCTGATACTCTTCTTCCCCCATGATCTGGCTATAGAAACCCAGCAGTCCTATCCGCTCCTGCAACTGCTTCAAGTCGTCGTCAGACGCAAGTTTATGAACGCTGCCCTGCAGGGTGGCGCGATAGTGGCCGTTGCCTTCCTTGATGATCGGTATCATCAGCTTGCCGGAGATGTCACCGCCCATGACGATCACGTTGGCTTCGTAGAACTTGCCGGCATTGATGAACTTGCGGTAGGTTCGCTCCGATCCATGTATATCGGTTGCAAAATAGAGACGGGTGATCTTCTTGCCTTTCCTTCCCAGGAAAGCCATCATGACCTCCAGAGGGGGATTGTTGCGCGCCGCCCGAACCCGATAGCGTTCATCGTTCCAGCGCCACAGTCAGGGAGTAAGCGTCGCCGCGGTTGTAGCAGAAGGTAAACTCGACCGGCGTTCCGTCTTCGGCATACACGGTTCGCTCCTTGAAAAGGATCGGGGCGCCCTCTTTGATCTTCATCAATGCGGCCAGCTCCTTGCCCGCCTCCTGCGCCTCGAGCCTTTGCACCGCCCGCTTGACCTTGTAGCCGCATTTCTCGAAAAGCGTCCAAAGATGCTGCGTCTCCAGATCCTCCGTGAGGATGCCCGCGAACAGCTTGTGCGGCATGTACGCGTCATGCACCGTGATCGGAACCTTGTTGGCGTAGCGCAGGGTCTTCACCCGGATCACCCGGCTTCCAGTGGGGACGTCGAGAGCCCGGGCGATGGCGGGCTTGGCCGTCAAGACCTCCAAGCTCAGGAGCTGCGCGCGCACCTCGATGCCCTCCTCTTCGGCCTTGTCGAAGAAGCTCGTCAGCCGGGTGTGGTCGCGCTGAAGATGCGGGAACCCAACAAACGTCCCGACACCGTGACGGCGATAGAGGAGGCCCTCATTTACGAGGTCTTCGATGCTCTCCCTAATGGTCATGCGGCTTACGCTGAACTTCGCCGCCAGTTCGTGCTCCGGCGGCAGTTTCTCGCCCCTTCTGAGCAACCCCCCGATTATCTCATCGCGAAGTGTCTCGCGTATCCGGACATAGACAGGGATGCCGCCCGCCCTGGCGATTTCAGCCATTTGCACCTAGGTTACTCAGATATCTAGACATATAGATATCTATATTCTATGACGCTGGCCGCTTCTGTCAACCAACGCTTCCCTTAAAAAGGCGCCTCGCCCTCAGATCTGCACGCGTGATCCCAGGGCGATGTGCCCGGTCTTTGCGAACCCTACAGGGCCTTGGGGCTACGCCCGGATGCGTTCGCCCTTTGGATCCCAGAGCGGAGAGGCCTCCACAACGGCGCTCACCTGCTCACCGAAGAATTCCACCATTAGCTCTGTGCCGGCCTTGGAGTACTCCACCGGCAGATAGGCGTAGATGATGCTTTTTCCCACGGAGTATCCGAATCCGCCGGCTGCTACCCAGCCAATGATCTTTTCGCCGGCGCGGACCGGTTCCTTGCCAATTGCCTCGGTGCGGTTATCGGAAAGCGTCATGCAGCAGAGCTTCTGAGTGACGCCGGCTTCCTTCTGTTTGAGCGCGGCCGCGCGTCCCAGGAAGTCGCCCTTATCGAACTTTACGGCGAAGCCAAGACCGGCCTCCAATGGAGTGTAGTCGGGAGAAATCTCGCTGCTCCAGTACCGATAGCCCTTCTCAAGGCGCAGGGTGTCAATGGCCTTGTAGCCGGCGGCCACCATTCCTTCCGGCTGGCCTGCCTCCCACAAGGTGTCCCACAACCTCAATCCATACTCCATGGGGGAGTAGAACTCCCATCCGAGCTCACCCACGTAGGTCACCCGCGAGGCGATGACGGGCACATCGCCAACTGTGATCCTTTGCACGGTCATGTACGGGAAGGCCGCGTTGGAGAGATCGGCGCTGGTCACCTTCTTCAGGATCGTGCGGGCCTTGGGGCCCCAGAGCCCCAGACAGGCATACGATGACCCGACGTCTTCGATGGTCACCGAGCCGTCCTCCGGCATGTTCAGCGACAACCAGGAGAGATCGTGCTGCCCAAAGGCAGTGCCCGTGACGATGAAGAAGCGATCCTCGCCCAGCCGCGTAACCGTGAAATCGCACTCAATGCCTCCGTGCTTGTTCAGGCACTCGGTGTACACGATCGTGCCGATGGGGACATCGATCTGATTGGCGCACACATAGTTCAGGAACTTCAGCGCGCCTGGGCC